>ERZ650304.16-NODE-16-length-120522-cov-12.029045_pt1 | contig 120522 bp, 111 predicted proteins | sample MGYA00376240_ERZ650304 | MGnify/ENA primary metagenome ERZ650304 (study PRJEB26733, sample SAMN07839271) | wastewater metagenome | biome: small river; feature: stream; material: water | place: USA: North Carolina | collected 2016-03-01 ...
CGTTTATTTTGGAGTGATATGTATTAAAAGATGTGTATAATTGGTAAATATGATGTATTCAACGTCCTTATATGTGAATATTTTTGTGATGTTACCTCTATGTTCTAATTTATTAACCCCATACTGTTGATTGTTATTGTTATGCTATAATCTAGACCTCTTTATAAAAGGTTTTATTGCCATGTCAGCACCAGTCACAAATAAAAAAATCTTATGGACGATATTTCTAACTATTTTAATTGATATGCTTGGAATTGGCATTTTAATTCCAGTTTTTCCCATGCTGGTTGTACCAAGCTCGCCATTTCGTGTAACTCCTGATAGCTGGAGTGCTGCCGAGGGATTCATTATGTTGGGCTGGTTGATGACCAGCTTTCCTTTAGCACAGTTTTTTTGTGCACCAATATTAGGTCAATTAGCTGATCGCTATGGACGGCGCCGTGTACTTGCGTTATCTATTAGTGGAACTGCCGCATCCTATATATTATTTGCCCTTGGTGTATTGAGTAAAAATATACCATTAATGTTTATTGCTCGGGCATTAGATGGTGCTTCTGGTGGAAATATCTCTGTTGCACAGGCCGTGATTGGTGATATTAGTAGTCCGCAAAATCGTGCTAAAAATTTTGGGTTAATTGGGATGGCATTTGGTCTTGGATTTATCATTGGACCATTTATCGGTGGTAAATTATCTGATGCTGGTTTAGTTAGCTGGTTTGATGTTGCAACCCCATTTTGGTTTGCTGCCATATTAAGTATTACGAATGTATTATTAGTGCTTAAGTTTTTGCCTGAAACGCTGAAAGTTCGGAGTGATAAACGGATTGATATTACTCGACCAATCCAGAATGTGATTAAAGCATTTAGTTCAACTGGCTTGAAGAACATTATTCCTGCGACTTTTTTGTTTAATGCGGGATTTACCTTTTACACTACTTTCTGGGGCGTGATTCTTGCGGATCAATTTGGTTTTACTCAAGGTCATATTGGAAATTATTTTGCTTATATTGGAATCATGATTATTTTGGCGCAAGGCGGTTTGGTTCGTCGTTTGTCAGGTAAAATCGCTGATTATAAAGTATTGCGCTATTCTTTGTTTGGCACTGGGCTATGCTTATTAGCTTATTATTTTATTCCAGTAACCCATGAAAATTGGATTTATTATATTCCACCATTTATGGCGGCGTCAAATGCTTTGACATTTGCATTTAGTGCTGCATTAATTACTCGTGTAACCCCGACGAATATTCGTGGTGAAGCCATGGGAATTAGTTCTAGTGCCAATGCCTTAGCTCAAGCAATTCCAGCTATTTTAGCGGGTTATATGGCAAGTCATCATCCACGCTTGCCTATTTTGGTTGGTAGTTTATGTATTTTTGCTGGAGGATTTTTATTCCGTTATTTATTTAAACCACAACGCTACCAAGAATCTGCAGTAAAGTAAAGGTGTAAAATGTTAATTGATTTTGAATTATTAACTAAGACTTTGGTGGTATTATTTTTGGCAGTAATGTCACCTGGTCCAGATTTTGTGATGGTTTTACGTAATTCTTTACGTCACGGGCGTGGCGCTGGATTGGCTTCAGCCTTGGGTGTTGCTTGTGGTTGTTTGCTCTCTTTTACTTTAGTTGTTTTGGGATTAAAGATCTTATTCAGTTACCATGTAATTAAAGTTGCATTTAGCCTTATTTGTGGTGTGTATTTAATGTACATTGGTTTTTTGAGTATTCGTAATAAATCTCAACACCAACAATTATTTGGTGAAAAGCATGCTGGTGTGCATTTATGGCGTTATTTTAAAAATGGTCTGTTGACCAATTTATTTAATCCTAAGCTATATACTTTATCAGCTGCAATTTTAACTTATACTGAACAACAGCATCCAAGCTTGGCGACAAATGTTGCGATTGTGGTTGGGCAAGGAGTTATGGCATTATTGTGGTTTTCCGCTGTTAGCATAGTTTTTAGTTATTCACGAGTGCAGAGCGCTTATTTGCAAAAAGAGCGTTTGATTAATATATTGGTTGGGGTGATCTTTATAGTTCTTGGTATAAGAATTATATTGGGTTAACTTTGTGAATATATTTTGTTCTATATTTTGGGTGAACACTTATTGAATAAGCCTCTGATAGATTTCAGAGGCTTATTTTAATGACTATACTAGATTAACGACAGCCAAGTAACTTAGCTGTTGGTTCTTCGCCAGAAAAGTCGCAACGTACAAGTAATTTATTAGGTGTAGTTGCAAAGAATTGAACTTCGTAAGTTCCTGGAAACTTATCAATCCAAGTGAAGTCTTGTGGAGTCTCTGTTTGTACTTTGGTATGTGGGAATTGACGACGAATCAAACAATTATTTTGAACGTCTTGCAAAGTAGTTGATGAATAAATCTGTAATTTTCCACATTTCAAATTACTCATGTCTAGGGAGTCACTTGCAAATGAAATCATTGGCAACATTAATAAACTAAGTAATAATTTACGCATAATAGTCCTCCGTAATTGACTGAATTAAATGATTATTTTTGTTATTTTTTTGAGTGAGTTTATCCGTTTTAACGGCAGCCATTTACAACTTGATTAGGATCTTGGCGTGCGAAATCACAAATAACTTTTTGATTAGTCGCTGTATTTGTAAAACTTACTTCATATAAGCCTAGATATAGGCCATCCGTAACCATCTGTTGTTTGTGTACGGTGCATTTATCTTGGATCTGTTTCAAAGTAGTTGCAGAATTGATTTTTAAATCCCCACAAGCTAAATTATTCATGTCCACGTTGCTGGCAATAGCAAAACCAGAAACTATTAGCAATGGTAGTAATAATTTACGCATTCGAATCCTCCCGAAATAGTTTAGTTTGAGCACTTGTTTGTGTTTCCACTTTGTTGTTTTTATCAAAGTTTTACGTATAAAACTTCGGTTATTTAACAACGTCTAGTAGTGCATTATACAGTTCAATAGCCGGATTAATCAATAAAATCTTTATTTTACTGGGGTCTTTGTATGCGATTAAAGCTGACTAGTTATTTTATTGATGAAATTTAGCCAATATGGTTGACTTTAGGCTATAAAGTATGCTTGTTTGTTCATTTTTAGTGAAATAATTAACATTATAATAGCTAAAGGTATCATGATGTAATCTCCTGTATGACCAGGAGCATGACCCGTAACATGAATTGGTTTTAGGAACATAAAAAGCATACGAAATGTGTATTCAACTATCATTAGCAGGTACATTAAAGGAATTAATTTTTGATAACGCCAAATAACTATAACATAAATAATACCAACTATTGCTTGGGAAAGACCCCATAAATTAAAAATTAATATAATGGTTTCGGCTGCATTATGTGAAAAAACATTGAGGGGTATAGTCGCAATGCTTTGTGCACCGCCATCTGGTGCGAACATGTGAATACAGCTTCTGACTATGGTAACGATGGTAATAAGTACAAATACATATTTGGCTAGTGAATGTCCGGTGTAATTATTGTCAATTTGTTTGGGAAAGATTTTATTTATCATATATTTCACCCTATAATTGAGTTAATGGTGGTATTAATATTGCAAGGTAATTATACTCCAGTTGATTTTTAGGCTGTATATTTATTTTTAATAGGATATCTCTTGACATTTTGGATGTGCTTCATGTGATTTATCTTGGTAAATTAAATTTTTTTAATTGATTTGATTCATTAAAAAATAGTGCGATTACTTCAAAATTAACTATAATTAGCTTTAATATTATCGATTTGCTTATGGTAAAATCAAGGCTTATTTTAACCTGTGAATAATTGTCTACATTTATGAAAAAAATATTAATTACAAGCTTACTTAGCTTGTTATCACGACTTCCGCTTTGTGCTATTCGCTGGTTAGGTGGAACAGTTGGGCTAATCTCTCTGTGCTTATCTAATAAATCAGCAAAGCGTTTACCGCATAATTTATTGATCACCGGCTTGGCAACTCCTGAAACAGTTGAGCAAATGACACGTGATACCGCAAAAGCTTTGGGTATGACTTTAGTTGAGGCAGCGTTAATTGCTTGGCGTAAAGATCGGCGTTTAATTGATAAATTATCCAGTGTTGATGAGAGTTTTTATGAAGTAAAGCGTTTGATGGAAGCTGGACAAAATGTAGTATTCCTAACGCCACATATTGGTAATTTTGAAGTTGCAGTTAAATATTTTGCTTATCATTTGCCGATGAATATTCAGATTTTGTATAAACCCTCCAAAGATCCAGTTATTGAAGAAATTATGCTTTCGGGACGTACAGAAAATAATATTACACCAGTGCCAACTACCCGTAAAGGTGTGATTAGCTTAATTAAGCATTTGAAAAATGGCGGGTGCATTGGCGTATTGCCCGATAATGTTGCATCTGGTGGTGATGGTGAATGGGTTAAGTTTTTTGGGCAAGATGTTTATGCCACTTCATTGGCGGCTAAAATTTGCCAAATGCCAAATACGCACGTGGTTATTGTGCAAAATTTACGTATAAAAGCAGGCTTTAGTTCGAAATGTATTCCATTTAAGCCAAGCAATAATGAAACTCATGATATTATGCAAGAGTTATACAGTGCAATTGAATTATTAGTCCGTGAAGCACCAGAACAGTATTATTGGTCATATGATCGCTTCCGTCATCCAGAAAGCGCCAAGCCAAAGCCAACCATCTAGCATTTGCTAGCCATTAAAAGATGTGATCCGTTAGTTATTAGCATCAACTACCTTCTTTCACCCGCGTTTGTAAAGAGTAGTTATGTTTAATAAGATTTTGATTAGTCTTGGAATTGGTTTTTTGCGTTTAGCAAGTTGGCTGCCAATGCCATTAACACGTTTATTTGGCACAGTTATGGGGTTAATTGCGTATAAATTAATGTCAAAGCGCCGTCATATTGGTATGGTAAATTTGAATTTGTGTTTTCCTCAAAAAAGCTTAGTTGAAAAGCAGAAGATTTTGCGGCAACATTTTGCGGAGTTATTTATAACTGGTCTAAATTACGGCTTAATGTTTGGGGCAAGTGAAAATAGAATTCGACGCCTAATAAAATACCGAGGCATGGAAAATTTACAACAATATTATAAAAAACAACCAGTTGTTTTATTAGCTCCGCATTTTTTGGGGCTAGACCTTGGTGCACATCGTTCAACTATGGATATTTCAGGTTATACGATATTTTCTCAGCAGAGAAATGCCTATTTATCTAGGCGTATAAAGCAAGCAAGGATGCGATTTTCGCGTCTGAATGGTGGTGATGTCTTTTCTCGTCAAGAGGGTATACGTAAAATAGTCAAGAAGCTAAAACAAAATAAATTTGTTTTTTATTATTTGCCAGATCAAGATATGGATGAAAAAAGTTCAGTTTATGTGCCATTCTTTGCACATCCGAACTGCGCAACTTTAGATACGTTACCAAAATTGCTTAAGTTATCCAATGCGGTGGTAGTGCCAATGGCAACTTATCGTGAAGGAAATAGCTATGTGGTTGAATTCGGCTCAGTTTGGGAGAATTATCCTGATGATGATGTTGAAGAAGATGTAGCCTTTATGAATCGACAGATTGAAGTGATGATAAACAATCATCCAAGTCAGTATTTGTGGATTCATAAACGATTTAAAACTCAGCCAAATTTGCCTCGTGGTAAGTTGTACGAAAGCTGTTAAAATTAATTGGCCTGGTGTAACTTAAAGGTTTTACTATTGTGTTAGCTCTTGGTAGGAGCGTAATCATTAGATTTTGAATAAATAGAAGCATGTTGCCATTATGTAAGGGTTTGTGTTAAATGAGATTAGAGAAATTATTGATACAAATTGGTTTAGGAATACTACGCGTGTTAAGTAGTCTGCCGATGCCGGTCATTAATGTATTGAGTAGTATATTAGGGTTTTTAGGTTATTATTGTATTAAGAAGCGCCGTAATGTCGGCTTGGTTAATTTAAACTTATGTTTTCCTGAAATGAGCGAAAAGGATAAGCAAAAATTAATGATGCAACACTTTAAGGAAGTAATGTGTTCTGCATTTTGTTATGGCTGGCTGTTTTATGCTAGTCCAGAAAAATTACGCCGGGTAATTAAGATTAAAGGCTTAGAAAATTATACCAAAGTACGTGGTATTCGCCCGGTTATTTATCTTGTGCCGCATTTTTTGAGTTTAGATATTGGTGCTAATCGTTTAACTTTGGAGACTCCTGGTTATAGTGTTTATTCCGCACAGCGTAATGCTTATTTGAACGAAAGAATTAAAGACGCGAGACTGCGGTTTATTAAAAATCAAGGTGGCGAAGTTTTTTCTCGGCAAGAAGGCTTGCGAAGCATCGTACGCAAAATGACGCAAACCATGATTCCATTTTATTATTTACCTGATCAAGATATGGATGAGAAAAATTCAGTTTATGTACCATTCTTTGCGCATCCAGTTTGTGCAACTTTGGATACTTTGCCAAAATTAACACAGTTGACGAATGCTGTAGTGATTCCAGTTACGACATATCGTGAAGGCAATCATTACGTGATGGAGATTTCTCCGCCATTAGAGAATTATCCGACTGGGAATGTGTTAGCCGATGTTGAGACCATGAATCGTCAAATTGAAAAAATGATTATGAAGCATCCAGCTCAGTATTTATGGATGCATAAACGTTTTAAAACACAACCGAATTTGCCACGTGGTAAATTATATGAAAATTGTTAAGGGATTTGGATAAATGAAACAGGAGATTACTAAACCACAACGTAAGGTTTATAGTCCAGAGCAATTGGCACGGTTATTTCCGTATAGTTTGGGCGAAGATATTGGTAATGCAGTTAGTCACTGTGTTGGTGCACTGATCGGGATTGGTTTATTGATTAGTCTAACTTGGATTGCTGGACGTTATGGTGATGCTGCTGATGGTGTTGCATTTATTTTTTATGGTATTACGATTGTATTTATGTTTACCATGAGTACGGTATATCACTCAATGGTAAATCATACCGCACGTGATGTACTTAAGCGGATGGATCATGTCGCAATTTTTATTCTAATCATTGGGACTTATACGCCGTATGTGTTTAGTTTACTTAAGACACCACGTGGGTATATTACGTATGCGGCATTATTGGTGATAACCATTATTGGGATTGTATTTAAAGCGATTTATGCTGGTCGGTTTAAACGGTTTGGTACTTTAATTTATGTTTTAATGGGCTGGTTGTCGGTCATTTTACTACCGCAAATTGTTGCCAAATTGCCATTTATGGGTGTGATATTTTTTGTTGCAGGTGGATTAATCTATACTATGGGAGCTTTATTTTATGCGTTTAGCAAATTTAAATACTCGCATATGGTATGGCATATCTTTGTAGTGCTTGCAGCGTTATCAATGTATTTTTCTATTGCACTATATATTTTACAGTATCGTGGGGTTTAGTTATTACGCGTAATAATTAATCTTTTGCGGTTGTGATCTATAAATCTGTAATGAAGTTTATGGGTTATAGGATTGTGAATATTTTTAGATAAATACCAGTGTTCATATTATATATTTGAGTTTAGGTAGGTTGTTACTATACTACTTTTTTAATTGATTGAGTTTTGGTAAGGGTAATAACTCAGATATGAATAAAAATATGGATGTGAAACAAAGTGAGAAAAATAGCACTTATTCTGGAGCTTTGTTATTAGATCAAAATGAAAAATATTTATTGAATTACAATAATTGGCTAAGTGAAAAAATTATTGATCAAATAGGACCTAAACGTAAATTAAAAATTTTGGATTTTGGTGCTGGAACAGGAACTTTGCTAAAGAAGATCCAACAGAAAGTTAATTTGCCGATTGATGCTGTCGAGTTAGATCCACAACAAAGAGCTATTTTGCGTAGCTGTGAGGTAGTGTGCTTTCAATCGATGGATTTTATTGAAAATACTAAATACGATTTTATTTATACGTCTAATGTTCTTGAACATATAGAAGATGATATTGGTTCAGTTCAGAAACTTTATTCATTATTAAACCCTGGTGGTAGTTTAGTCATTTATGTACCAGCATTAAGTGTGCTTTGGACTGCGCTTGATGATCGCGTTGGGCATTTTCGACGCTATAATAAGAAAGATTTAAATTTTAAGCTAATTAGCAGTGGTTTTGATGTTTGTGAATCATATTATTGTGACTCATTTGGTGGTATTTTGGCGTTGATTTTTAAATTAATCACAAGATCTGATACGCTACCTTCCGATCGATCTTTATGGATCTATGATCGTGTATTATTTCATTTAAATAAGATAACCGATCTACTTTTTAAAGGTTTCTTTGGTAAAAATATTTTTGTAGTAGCTAAAAAACCATTTATTTAAGTTTGTATAATGCAGCATGTGGAGAAATTATGCTCTTATTTTTATTAATATTATTTTCATTAAGCTCTTCTTTTCTTGGGGCATGCTATGTTTCATCCAGTCCTAAAATTGCTTGGATGCATAAATCAGCTGTAATTTGGACTAGTTGGTGCGTGTTGGCTATTTGTACTATTTTGATTTGCTCTAACCGTGCGGTAATGGGATTAATTTTTAATAATGCTGTGGCAGATGTAGATTTTAGTCAGACGATTTCTACTCAATATTTACAAATTTTTATTACTGATCTATTCTACATTGCGCTTATCGGTGGAGTTTATTTATTACTTAATCGTAAATTTAAAATTGCTTCACCAATATTTCTGATTGGTCTGCTGATTTTTTCTGTGGCAATTTATTTTCCTGGTATTCCTAGTGCTGATGGAGATAACTCCTACGGACAATTTCTTATCCATCATTATTCGGATTGGCAGCCACCATTATTCACTTTATGGTGGAATATTTTTCAGGTAAAAAGTGCCGCATTCATTATGAATATGCTAACCTATTATGGTGGTCTTATTTACATTAGTTATTATTTATTCAGAAAAAATTATCAGTGGCAAAATGATGTCTTAATTTTGTTTTGTTTTAATCCGCTGTTATTTACACAGTTGGCAATTGTGTGGAAAGATGTTGGATATACTGGTTTTTTTATTGATTGTGTGGCGATTTATCTTGCCCAAGAGTTTGTTAAAAAGATCCCTTACAAAATCATGCTGTGGTTTGTGTACTTTACCTGCTTATTTCTAGCGGTAGGTTTTAGGTTAAATGGTATTTTCGCAGTTTTACCAATGGTGGTATTAGTATTTAATAAGATTGTGGGGGGGGAATATAAATTCCGCAGCAAAACTCTAATAGTAAGTGCACTTAGCTTGTTTACAATCTTAGGTTATTTATTATTGAATAATGTTATTACGTATAAGGTTTTTTCAGCGGAGAAAGTTTACCTGCAAACTTTTGCTATGCTTGGGGACATGGCATACATTGAGTGTAATACCAATCATGATTTTAAATTAAACTTAACTAATTTTGTTACGCAAAGTGAGGATTCCCGTGATAATTTATGTAATGATCAAATCATTAATCAATATAATTTAGATGCGGTATTTAATCCATGGGCTGGTTTTCCGCAAACATTGCATTTAGCTAAAGATCAGAGTGAAGCACAAAATATTCAACGGGAATGGTTGGGAGCTATTAGTCATTATCCATTAGTGTATATGGCTTATCGTGCTAGATTTCTTACGAATGATTTATTTTTTCAGTATTGGTATCCAACAGATGGCACTAGTCAAATTCAACAAAATTTAGCAATGATTGCCAATTATCAGCATTATGATATGAAGTTTTTATTTAGCCTGTTTTTGATTGGTGTTACTTTTGCGGTCTTACTAGGTTGTATAGTTGGCAGAAATTATAATTTGGCATTTTATTTATTGTTATCTAGTTTATTACAAATGGTTAGTTATTATTTTTTAATTCCAGCTCATGCTGCGCGTTATTTCTTCTGGAATGATTTGTCAATGCTGCTGGCGGTAGTTTTATTTACGGTTGATTATAGAATAAGTACTCGCCACAAAGATGTGGTTACAATCAAGCATAATCAGAAGAATAGAGATAATATGATAACAGCGAGCAAGAAGGTAAAAAAGGTTCGCAAATAATTTATTGATTTCAGTGTCTTTAGATTTAATTTATAAGTTAGAGTTATTTTTAATTAAGTTTAGTAGTCATATTTATTTTGAATAATGGAATAATTTTATAAGGGTCACGATTTAAATGACTTATCAAGCACACAGTTCAGCAATAATTGACGCTGGAGCGCAGATCGGTGCCGCAACTAAAATTTGGCACTTTAGTCATATTTGTGGCGGTGCAGAAATTGGCGCAGGTTGCTCACTTGGGCAAAATGTTTTTGTGGGTAATGCTGTAAAAATTGGTAATAACGTTAAGATTCAAAATAACGTTTCGGTGTATGATGCCGTGCAAATTGAGGATGATGTATTTTGTGGACCCTCGATGGTTTTTACTAATGTATTTAATCCACGGAGTCATGTAGTTCGTAAACATGAGTATCGTCAAACTTTGGTAAAACGAGGTGCAAGTATTGGAGCAAATGCCACAATTATTTGTGGGAATACGATTGGTGAGTATGCATTTATTGGTGCGGGAACCGTTGTTAATAAAGATGTAAAGGCTTACGCCATGATGGTTGGAGTTCCAGCGCGCCAAATTGCTTGGGTTTGCCAATGTGGGGTTAAATTACATTTTCAACATGATGAAGCACAGTGTACAGAATGTGAGAGTCGATATGTTTTAATTAATGAACAATGTGTGCCAGTAACACATGACTAGATTGCGTGATTTACTTGCTCAACAGGATATTTCGCGCTTAGATAATCGAGTCTTATTAAGTCAAATTACAGGTTTTAGCTTTGCGCAATTAATTAGTCGTGATGATTATGAATTAACCAGCGATCAGTTACAACAGTATCAAGCTTGGTGTTTACGAGTATTGGCTGGTGAGCCACTAGCGTATATTCTGGGTAAAAAAGAATTTTACTCACGTGAATTTCAGGTTACGCCAGATACATTAATTCCACGTCCAGAGACGGAGCTACTGGTTGATAAAGTCCTTGAATTAGCACAGCAAAATGCACGAGTCGTTGATTTAGGAACTGGTAGTGGGTGTATTGCCATTAGTACTAAGTTGGAACGTCTAGATTTATGTGTTTTGGCAGTAGATAAATTTCCTGCAGCTTTGGCGGTTGCACGCAAAAATGCGGTTAATTTATCTGCTAATGTGGAATTTGTCGAAAGTGATTGGTTTAGCAATCTTAGTGGTAAATTTGACCTTATTGTAAGTAATCCACCCTATATTGAAGCTTGTGATCCACATTTACAGAATTTGCAATTTGAACCACAGACTGCACTTAGCGATTTTAATGATGGTTTAAGTTGTATTCGAATGATTGCTGCAGGAGTAGATCAGTTTTTGAATTTTAATGGTTGGTTGATTGTTGAGCATGGTTATAATCAGGCACTTGCAGCGCAAGAGATTTTTCGCAATGTTGGGTTATCACAAGTAATTACATTGCAAGATTACGCTGGATTAGATCGAATTACACTTGGTCAGAAATTAAATTAAATATATTTTTAAGGAAACATAATGAGTAATCAGAATTTTCTAACCTCAACACCTGTGCCGCGGTTATTGCCAGTTTATAGTTGCGTGGCATTTTTGCTTAGTTTATTAATTGGAGTGACGGTTTTATTTACAGGGGATAATCAAAGCTTATTTTTGGCAATTAATCATCAGCATGGTTTGATGCCAGATCAGGTTTGGCTTGCATTTAATTTCTTTAGTTATTCTAAATTTTTTATTGTACCGATGCTTTTAATTATTCTTAGCTTTGTGTGGCGGCGTGATAAATTACCAAATGTAATTTTATTGATCATTCTTTATTTTGCGGTATTTGCTGGGTTGAAGCATTTAATTGGTGAAGCACGCCCTTATATTGTGTTGCCTGAGGGTAGTTTTTATTGGGTAAATCTTTATGAAAATGCAGTAAAGTCAGCATATTTATCTTTTCCATCGGGACATACTGGTAATATGGCGATTTTTGCATTTAGCTTAAATGTATTATTCTTTTCTAATAAAAAAGGTCTACAGTTTTTAATGTTGGCATTGGTCGTTGCAACAGCTCTAGCACGAATTTGTACAGGCTGGCATTGGCCATTGGATGTTTTAGCAAGCGGTTTAATTGGCTATATATTAGTTAAAATTAGTTTTGCGATTAATCTGAACTATTTCAAAAGAAGTAATCATGCGAGTTATTGAACATTTAAATCAAGCGACAAAGCCATTATTTAGTTATGAGATTGTGCCGCCAGTGCGTGGTGGAGCAACTAATATTAGTGAAGTATTTGCGATTATTGAACAGTTATTGCCTTATAACCCAAAATGGATTAATGTTACGACACATGCTTCATCATTATTGTATGTTGAAAAAACTGATGGTTCAATTATCAAGCGTGTGCATAAAAAACGTCCGGGTACAATGGGAATTTGTGGTGTTATTCAAAACAAATATGGTATTGATGCGGTTGCACATGTCTTGTGTCAGGGATTTTCGCAACAAGAAACTGAAGATGCCCTAATTGAACTAAATTATATGGGAATTGATAATATTTTGGCTCTTAAAGGTGATAATCTTAATTATAAACGTCAATTGGAAGATGGTGAATATAGTAATAAACATGCCGTTGATTTAGTTAAGCAAGTTGCCAAAATGCGCCAAGGATTATTTCTTGGAGATACGGAGTATCCTGCGTTAGATTTTTGCATGGGGGTTGCCAGTTATCCAGAGAAACATTTTGAAGCGGCGAATCAAGAGCTGAATATTGAATATTTGAAGCAAAAAGTTGCAGCTGGTGCTGAATATGTTGTTACTCAAATGTTTTTTGATAATCAGAAGTATTTTTCCTTTGTCAAAGCTTGTCGTCAAGCTGGCATTATGGTACCAATTATCCCAGGAATTAAAGTTTTAAAGAGTGCTAATCAAATTAATAGCTTGCCGCGTTTATTTCATGTTGATTTACCGCATGATTTAGTGGCACAATTATTGGCTGCGCCACAAGATGCGGTTCAAATCGGTAAGAACTGGGCAAAAGCTCAGGTGCGAGAATTGATTGAAGCTGGTGTACCGTGTGTGCATTTCTTCTTAATGAATGACGTTAGCAGTGTATTAGATGTAATTAATGAATATAAATAATTGAGTTGAACTGGGGAATCTATTTTGCGTAAGCCGTTGATTGGAATCACATCAAATGTTGAGAATATTACTGCATTAAGTAATAATAGTGATGAATTTATTTTTGTGCGGGCGAATTACGTCAGTGCAATTGTGGAAAATGGCGGAATCCCACTAATTATTAATAGTAAAATGAGTCAAATTGATGCGGAACATTTAGTTGAGCGTTTAGATGGTGTTTTATTTATTGGTGGTCAGGACGTTGATTCGAATTGTTACGGCGAAGTGTGTGAAATTGACTATCACCATGAAATATTGGATTCAGGAACACCTTACAAACGTCCGTTACGCGATAAGCCTAATTATGAGCGTGATCAATTTGAAATCGCCCTATATTTGGCGGCCAAGCAGCGTAAATTGCCCGTTGTAGGGATTTGTCGTGGTTATCAATTAATTAACGTAGCTGAAGGTGGTAATTTATTTCAAGAAATTCCGATTCATGATGTAATGCACACGATTACTGAGGGTGAAATAATTCCAGATCATGAAATTATGATTAGTGAGGGTTCACATGCACATGAAGTTTTTGGCTCCACATGTTTTTTTACGTGCTCAATTCATCATCAAGGAATTAAAAATTTGGGTAAAGACTTAATTGCGACTGGTTTTGCTAAAGATGGCTTGATTGAAGTGGTTGAGAGTAATGATCCAGAGCATTTTATGATTGGAATGCAAGGTCATCCAGAGCGGTCATGTAAACATTATGATGAGCATAATTATTTATTTCAGGCATTTATTGAAGCGTGTAAGGAGCATCGGAGTAGGTCGTAGTTGGTAAATCTACACCATTTCATGTAACGTTTTGCCTGAGATAATTTGCTGATTTGTGATTAATTAAGGGAATTAGATGTTTAAAAGTTTGATTAGATTGTTGGTGAACTGTCTTTTAATTAGTGTATTTTCTCTATCAGTGGCAAATGCCAGTCAATCGATTGAGGAATCTGAAGTCGCGACAGTGAATTTACAAAAATTTGTTATAATTGGGGTTGATGGCTCAAATGGTGTTGAACTGCGTAAGGTTTATCGTTCAGAGCATCTTAAGTATTGGGGTGACTTTAATCAACAAGGTCGCTTGGTGCTTGGTGGACCTTTAACTGATAAATTTGGTAGTTTGATTGTGGTGCGTGCTGAATCATTCACCGCGGCACAATTAATGGCTAAAAATGATCCTTATGTGAAACATGGGATATTTAAAGAAACTCAAATTCACCCGTTTACTCAAGTTTTTCCAGCACCATAATTTATTTGTTTCTGTATTAGTTTTTACTATTGGTTTTGACCGAGTAGTTTGTTTTATTTTAAGATAAATTAGAAGATAGTGGTTTTAATGAACATCATAACTATTTTGGAATCAATGATTCGGTTATGTTATAATGTTTTTAGTTTTGTCAAGATTATGATGCATAAGGTTAATTTTTAAAATTATGCATGGTCGAGATGTTTTGTTAATAAATTTAATGGGTATTTGAATGAAAAAATCTTTATTAATTCTTTTGGCAACCGCTGGCTTAGCGGCTAATGCTTTTGCAGCTAAAACTTGTGCTAATCCAATTGCTGAGTTAGATACTAATTTTGGTAAAATTGATGTTCAGTTAAATCAAGATAAGGCACCAATTAGTACGGCAAATTTTGTGCAGTATGTAAAATCAGGTTTTTATGATGGTAAAATTTTTCATCGCGTGATTCCTGGATTTATGATTCAAGGTGGTGGCTTTGATAAAAACATGACCGAAGATAAAAATACTAAAGCACCAATTGCAAATGAAGCTAGTAATGGTTTACATAATGATAAATATACTATTGCAATGGCGCGGACTAATGATCCAAATTCAGCAACTGCGCAGTTTTTTATTAACGTAAACTATAATGACTTTTTAAATTCTTCACCAAGTAACCCAGGTTATGCAGTATTTGGTAAAGTAATTAAAGGTCAAGATGTTGTTGATAAAATTGCTGGTGTATCTACAGGTACAGTTGGAATGAATCAAGATGTTCCAAATAGTCCAGTATTAATTAAATCAGCGAAAATGTTGGCGTGCCCGAAATAATTTGTTGAGTGATTTACGAAACGACCTTAAGACTAGATCTAAGGTCGTTTTTTATTTGTATTATTGACCAGAATTTAAAGAATTTAGGTTGCATAATACTTATTTGTGCTATAATTCGCAGATTTTTGAGGAAAAGCAATGGTTAAATCTAGTAAAATATTTGTGTTAATTGTGAAAAATGCACCGTATTCTACTATTTTATTTGCCACTCAAACCAAGATTATTAATTAAAGCTCACTATTTTTAGTGGGTTTTTTTTTATCATTTAGAAATTATAAGGAATGAGAAATGTTAGAGCAATTGATTTTAGATATGTACGATGTTGGAATGATTAAATTTGGCGAGTTTACACTTAAATCTGGCAAAAAATCTTATGTGTATGCAGATATTCGTACGGCAATTTCTTATCCACAGATTTTCACAGCCTTATGTGATTTAATTTATGCCAAAATGAACGGTTTAAAATATGACTCGATTTGCGGTGTACCTTATTCAGCATTAACTTTTGCGAGTGGGATTGCCTACGCGCATCGTATTCCAATGTTATTAAAACGTAAAGAGGCTAAGGAGTATGGTACGAAGAAAATTCTTGAAGGTAATTACATCGAAGGTGATACTTGTTTGATCATTGAAGATGTAGTAACCACAGGTATGAGTATTGGTGAAACTACGGTGGTTTTAGAAGACTTTGGTATTAAAGTTAAAGACATTGTGTGTTTTATAAACCGTAATCAAGGTGGTAAAGAAAAACTTGAATCTCAAGGATATAATTTACATAGTATTACAGACTTGTACATGGTTTTAGATACTTTATTGAAGCATGGCAAAATTTCGGCAGAAGATAAAGCTCAAGCTGAAGCATTGATTGGAGTTTAAGATGATTAAATGGCAGAAGACCTATTTGAAATTGGCGAATGGACGAGTTTTTGAAGGTTTAGCTCCTGAGTGGCAAAGCCAAGACAGTTATGGTGAAGTAGTTTTTAATACCGGAATGACTGGTTACGAGGAAACCTTGACTGATCCATCATACTCAGGGCAAATATTAACGTTTACTTTTCCTATTTTAGGTAATTATGGTGTATCGGACGGTAAGCGTTGGGAATCACAAAAAATTCATGTTAAAGGTGTTGTCTGTGAAACAGTATTTGATAACCCGAGTCATTATTCTGCGCAAAAAAGTTTTTTGGCATGGCTACAGGAGCATCAAGTACCAGTAATATGTGGTTTAGATACACGTGAATTAACTAAAGTTATTCGCGAGTATGGTGTGCTAAGTGGTGTAATTACTAGTAATCCTGATTTGGTTGCTGAATTTAATGACAGTATGATGGTAAATTGGGTTGAGCGGGTTTCGCCAAAAGAAGCAATTATTAGTGGTAATGGGAAGCATAAAGTTATTGTCGTAGATTGTGGTGCGAAAGAAAATATTGTGCGTTGCTTGGAGCAATTTGACGTGACGATTAAACGAGTGCCATTTGATTATGATTATACCAATGAAGACTATGCGGGTGTAATGTTATCAAATGGTCCTGGTGATCCGAAACAATGTGCGACAACCGCCGCAATTTTAGCCAAAGCCTTGCAAGGTAATAAACCAATTTTTGGTATATGTTTGGGTTCGCAGCTGATGGCATTAGCTATTGGCGCTAATACCTATAAATTAAAATATGGCCACCGTGGACATAATCAGCCATGTATCGATTTACGGCGTGATCGTTGTTATCTTACTTCGCAAAATCATAGTTATGCTGTTGATGATGCGACGTTACCAGCTGATTGGGAAGTAACTTTCCGTCACTTGAATGATAATACAGTAGCTGGGATTAGCCATAAAACGAAACCTTTTTCGGCAGTGCAGTTCCATCCTGAAGCCTCAAGTGGTCCACAAGATACATTTTACTTATTTGAACAATTTTATTCGCAAATCGTAGCAGGAGCAGATCAATAAGATGAAAAATATTTTACTTTTAGGTTCTGGCGGTTTACGGGTTGGTCAAGCTGGTGAATTTGACTATTCTGGTTCGCAAGCGATTAAAGCATTTAAAGAAGAAGGCTATCGTGTAATTTTGGTGAATCCAAATATTGCAACGGTTCAAACCGATAAATCAATGGCGGATGAGATTTATTTTGTACCGTTACAGCAAGAATTTGTTGCACCAATTATTGCCAAAGAACAGATTAATTATATTGCTTTAGGTTTTGGTGGGCAAACTGCGCTGAATTTGGGGCTTGAGTTGCATCATAGTGGAATCTTGGCTGAGCATAATGTCAAAGTACTTGGCTCTAGTGTAACTACGATTGAAGCTACCGAAGATCGCGATATTTTTCGTGAGTATTTAGAAAAAAATTCGGTAAAGACTCCCAAAAGTAAATCGGCAACTAGCGTAGCTGAAGCAATTGCGGTCGGACAAGAATTTGGTTATCCATTGATGTTGCGTGCTGCGTTTTCTCTTGGTGGCTTGGGTTCTGGCAAAGTCTTTGACGAAGTTGATTTAATTGATAAAGCTAGTAAAGCGCTGAGTGGCGCTCCACAAGTTTTACTTGAAGAGTATTTGACTGGTTGGAAAGAATATGAGTATGAAATCGTTCGTGATTTAAAAGGTAATAGCCTGACGATTTGTAATATGGAAAATTTGGATCCGATGGGAATTCATACTGGTGAAAGTATCGTGATTGCACCAGCGCAAACCTTGAATGATGAAGAGCATCAGAATTTACGCAATATTTCTTTACGTTGTGCCGAGATTTTTAATATCGTGGGTGAATGTAATATTCAATTCTCGGTAAATCCAGCCAATGGCGATTATCGCGTCATTGAGATGAATCCGCGTTTATCACGTTCGTCAGCGTTAGCATCCAAAGCTACTGGTTATCCGTTGGCGTTTGTTGCTGCAAAACTTTGTTTGGGCTTTAGTTTAAATCAATTAACTAATCAAGTTACCAAAAAAACCACGGCATTTTTTGAGCCAGCTCTAGATTATGTAGTGGTAAAAATTCCACGCTGGGATACGCATAAATTGCGCTTGGCAGATCGCCATATTGGTACCGAAATGAAATCGGTTGGTGAAGTGATGGGAATTGGGCGTACCTTCCCTGAGGCGCTACAAAAAGCCGTACAAATGTTGAATATTGGCGCTTCTGGCCTGCATGATTATTTATGGCCAATTCATGATTTACGCCGTGAAATTGAATTTGCAACTGATCGCCGAATTTTTGCCTTGTATAAATGGTTTTATGCGGGCGGTGATTTATTGGAGGCACAGCAATTATCACGCATTGATTTTTGGTTCTTGAATCAAATTAAGCAAATTGCTGAAGTTGCATTGCTGGTTAAGCATGAGCTGACACCAAATAATTTACGCACGGCTAAGCAGTTTGGCTTTAGTGATAAAAGTTTGGCAACATTAACTGAACAAGCGGAATTAAGCATTCGCCAATTGCGTCATGAACATAATATTCGCCCGATGGTCAAGCAAATTGATACGTTGGCGGGAGAGTTTGCCGCACAAACGAATTATCTTTATACTAGTTATCACGGGCGTTATCATGATATTAGTCCTGCGCAAGAAGTTTATGTAATTATTGGTTCAGGGCCTTATTCAATTGGTTCATCGGTGGAGTTTGATTGGTGTACAGTGAATTTAGCACGTCAATTACGCTTGCATGGCAAACAAGTGATTATTATTAATTCAAATCCAGAAACAGTTTCAACCGATTATGATGAATCTGATCGTTTGTATTTTGAACCGCTGAGCTTGGAGCGGGTTTGTGATATTCTGGATTTTGAAAATGTGGCTGGTGTTTGCGTTAGCGTTGGTGGTCAAATTGCGAATAATTTGGCGTTGCCGTTGCATAAGTTAGGTTATCCAATTTTGGGAACTTCGCCTCTTGATATTGATAATGCTGAAGATCGGGCTAAATTTTCTTCGATGCTAAATGAATTAAATATTGATCAACCACGTTGGATTAATGCTAAAAGTAGCGAAGAAGTGCAAGCTTTTATTAGTGAAGTTAATTTACCAGTTTTAATTCGCCCATCTTATGTATTGTCGGGTGCGGCGATGAAAGTTGTGTCTGATCATAAAACTTTGGCAAGTTATTTGAGTGATGCGGTACTGATTTCAAATGATCATCCAGTGGTAATTTCACAATTTATTGAAAATGCTAAAGAGCTAGAGATCGATGGAATTGCGCAAAATGGGCGCATTATCATTGATTCAATTAGTGAGCATGTTGAAAATGCCGGAGTTCACTCGGGTGATGCAACCTTAGTTTTTCCACCAGAGCGTTTATATCTTAAAACGGTAACTCGGGCGCGTGAGAGTGCGCGTAAAATTGTCAAAGCGTTAAATATTTCTGGTCCATTTAATATGCAATTTATTGCTAAAAATAATGAATTAAAAGTTATTGAATGTAATGTGCGCGCGTCACGCTCGTTCCCATTTATTTCTAAAGTAACTGGGCAAAATTTGGTTGAATTGATGGCTAAGGTTTTCCTTGGTGAAGAAATTAGTCAAAAATACAATACTCTGGAATGTGGTGTGATTGGTGTTAAGAGTCCAGTGTTTTCATATAATCGGTTCAAAGGTTCAGATCCTGTGGCACAAGTTGAGATGTCTTCAACTGGTGAAGTTGCATGTATCGGAAACGACATGCTTGAGACTTTTTATATGTCGTGGCTTGGAGTTGGTCAACGCGTTGACAAAAAAGTGATTTTACTTAGCTTGGATGATAAATATAAGCAAAAATTACTGCCGTTAGTTAAGCGTTTAAGTGAGCAGGGTTGGTTATTTGTCGCAACAGGCGCAACTCATGATTTATTAGTGAATAGCGGAATTCAATCTAAATTCGTGTTTAAGATTTCGGAGCAAGTTGAACCAAATATTCAGCAGGAAATTATCCATAAACAGGTTGGTCTGATTATCAATTTGCCACAAGATGCGTATAACACCAAGGAAAATTCTGATGGTTTCCGTATTCGCCGTTTGGCGATTGATTACCATATTCCATTGGTGACTAATTTCCAACTAAGTGAAACTCTTTTGGAAAGTTTAGCTGAGTTTTATGAGAAACCAATTCCGGTACATTCTTATCGTGAATTATTAAGTGGAGCAAATCATGGTTAATTTAATGCAAAAGGGCTTGGTTGCACTTCAAGATCTGAATAAGCAAGATATTCTAGATTTATTAGCGCATGCAAAATTATTTAAAGATGGCTTACGTAAAAATACTCTTGAAGGTAAAGTGTTAGCTTCATGCTTTTTTGAGGCTTCGACACGGACGCGTTTATCGTTTGAATCAGCGGTGGCTTATTTGGGAGGTAAAACGATTGGTTTTGCTGATAGTAGCGCAACCTCGCAAGCAAATAAAGGCGAAAGTTTTGTCGATACTTTGCGTATGCTTAATGGTTATGCGGATGGTTTAATTATGCGTCATCCAAATGATGGTGCGGCACGGCTTGCTTCGGAAATTATGACGATTCCAGTGATTAATGCGGGTGATGGGGCGAATCAGCATCCAACGCAAACTTTACTGGATTTATTCTCAATCCAAGATAGCCAAGGTCAGTTGGATGGAATTAATTTAGGCTTAATGGGTGATTTAAAATACAGTCGCACGATTCATTCCTTGATTGATGCAAGTAAATTATTTAAGATGCGCCTGTTTTTGATTGCGCCACCAGAATTGCGCATTGCAAATGAAAATCTAATTGAATTAAAGCGTCACGGAATTAGTTATTCATTTCATTCCAATGCTGAAGAAGTGATTGATAAATTGGATTGCTTGTATCTTACGCGGCTGCAAAAAGAACGTTTTAGTGCTGATTTAAATTGTAGCTACGCAATTGATTTAGAGTTATTGGAACGCGCAAAGCCAAATTTGCGAATTCTGCATCCTTTACCGCGTTTGGAAGAATTACCCGCTGCTATTGATGCTACGCCGTATGCGTACTATTTTCAACAAGCGCAAAATGGTTTATTTGTCCGTCAGGCTTTGCTTGATGTGATTTTTGGAGGTTACCATGGATAAGAAAATTGGTGCAATTGCCAATGGAATTAATATTGATCATATTCCACAAGGTAATGCGTGGCATATTTTGCGTTTATTAAAATTAGAGCGTAAATATCCAGTTGGAATTGGTCTAAATTTAGTTAGTAAACGTATGGGTTTAAAAGATTTGGTTAAAGTCGAAAATTATCGTTTGACTACAGAGCAATTGCAGGCGGTAAGTATTTTTGCCTATGGTGCGAGCTATAGTGAAATTGAAGATTATCAAGTCGTGCGTAAGTTTCAATTAACTTTACCTGAATCAATTGCAAATATTATTATTTGCCCAAATCATCGCTGTATTTCGCATCAACATCGTTCGCTGTTTAAATTACGGGCAAGTAATGATAATTTAGTTGCAACTTGCCATTATTGCGAGCATAATTATGATTTGAAATCAATGACTGAATTTAATATTTAATGATATGGTCTTTCTTGCATAAGAGTTTGATTTAAGTTAAAGGTGGTAATTGGTAATAGCTTAGGCTTTGTGAGAGTAGTTTGAATTTAAAAAATATTGGCGTTGGTGATTGAATAATTGTTTTTTGATGGATTTTTTAATATTAATTAATTTAGGAAAACGTATGAGAAAAATAGTTTTGGTGCTTGGTCTTGCAAGCGCCGCAACAAGCTTTGCATGTACGACAATTATTGTGGGTAAAGATGCAACTACTGATGGCTCAATTCTGATCGCTCGTAATGACGATGGTGGAAGTGCAAATAGCCCTTCACATTTGATTTATCATCAGCCACGAGCTAAAGGTTATTTATTTAAGAGTGTTGAAGAAAATAAATACACCTACCAATTACCAGATAATTTAATGGGTTATACTGGTATGCCAGATTGGGGCACGCGAAATACTGATGGCGGTGGAACCTTTGAAGAGGTCGGTTTTAACGATGCTGGAGTGGGTATCTCTGCTACCGAGACTATTTTTAGCAATGCATCAACTTTGAAGGTTGATCCATATGTAACTGAAAGTGGCATTGTTGAGGAAGCTATTCCATCAATTCTATTGCCACAAATTAAATCTGCACGCCAAGGTGTGGAGATGCTCGGTAAAATTATTGAGACCACAGGTGCAGGCGAGGGATTTGGTGTAGCTTTTGTTGATGGTAAAGAAGCATGGTATTTGGAAAATGCTGGTGGTCATCAGTGGTTAGCGGTGCGCTTACCAGATAACTCTTATTTTGTGAGTGGGAATCAATCACGTTTGGGTGAGGTTGATCTTAAGGACACTAAAAATTATTTAGCGTCACCAGATCTGATTACTTTTGCCGAGAAGAATGGTCTGTATAATCCAAAAACTGACGGGAAGTTTAATTTCCATAAGGTTTATGGTAAAAATGATACCACTAATCCATCAGTTTATAATAATGACGTAACTTATAACTATCAACGTGTAATTTCATTACAAGGTAAATACACGCCAAGTACTTTAAAACATCCAGTGACAAATGGTGATTTTGCGGTATTTTTGAAACCTGAGCATAAATTAAGTGTTGCTGATGTTGAAAGTGGTTTGCAAAGTTATTATCAAGGTACTAGCATGGATCCATACACTAGCCAGAATCCGCAAAGTAAGTATCGTCCAATCGCAGTATTTAGAACGCAGCAATCACATGTGATGCAAGTGCGTGAAAAATTACCTGCACCAATTGCTAATGTGACTTATGTTAATCTTGGTATGACAGCATTAAGTATCTATGTACCGTTTTATTATGGTGCGGTAATTCCTGAGTATTATCAAATGGGTGGTGATACAGCTGATAATAAATCTGCCTTCTGGAAGTTCCGCAAGTTACAAACTTTGGCAATGCAAAATTTCCCGAAATATGCACCGATTGTTCAGGCTGGGTTTGCTAGCTTAAATCAACAAATTGCTAAACAGCAAAAAGAATTTGAAAAGCAATATGTGAAAGTTTATGCTAAAGATCCAAAAGCTGCACAACAATTGCTAGATAATTTTACCAATCAAACGCAAGAACAAGTCTTTACCGAAGTAGATAAGTTGACTAATCAAATCTTCACTGATTTGACGAATCAAGTAAATACAACGTATCATTTTGAAGGTGCTTAATTTCTATTGATCGGAATATGCCGCAGTCAATTTGATTGCGGTTTATTATTGTGAATTAACGTTTTGATTAGATTTGAAATGTTATAATAACGCAAGTGTTTTAGTTGAGCAAATAAGTTATTTTTTGTTATAAAATGAAATGTGATTGTAAAAAATATAGATTGTTAAACCACTGATTGTCAGTGGTTTTTATTTGGTAATAATAAGGTGTAAGAATGCGTTTGTTTGAAATATTAAAAGATAGTAATTATGATTTATCATTATTTAGTAATGTGTTAATTCAACAGTTCGAAGACAGTATTTTTACCAAAGAAACTAAAGCTGGTAATGTGCCGTATATCAAATGCGTGGTACGTAATAAGGATATAAAATTAACCCCAGAAGAAGCCATAAGACAATTATATCTACTAACCCTTAATCAACAATATCAATATCCATATAGCAGAATGCAGCTGGAATATGCTGTGCATTTTGGACGTGAGGTAAAACGTGCTGACATCGTGATTATGGATAAAATTCAGCCAACTGTTCCATATATAATTGTTGAGGTTAAAAAACCAAAACTAAAAGACGGTAAAGAACAGCTAAAAAGTTATTGTAACGCCACTGGTAGCACTATGGCAGTATGGACAAATGGACAAGCAATAACTTATTATCACCGTAAAGACCCAAATTATTTTGAACCAATCCCAAATATTCCGAATCATAACCAAAGTTTAAAAGATATTTTGACAGAACGAGTAACTATTACCGATTTAATCAAAATAGATATTTTAAAGACACAGAAACGCAGCCTTAAAAATATTATTCTAGATATGGAAGATGAAGTTTTAGCTAACGCTGGAGTTGATGTTTTTGAAGAAGTATTTAAACTCATCTTTATTAAGTTGTATGATGAATTACAAAATACACGAGCTAGAACGCAATTTCTTGATTTTAGAAATTATGGCGAATCTGACGGTGAATTAAAAGAAAAAATTGAAGATTTATTTAACAAAGCTAAAAAAGAATGGGAAGGTGTATTTACGCCTGATGAAAAAATTCGCCTAACTCCATCGCATTTAAGTGTTTGTGTTTCGAGTTTACAAGATGTCAAGCTATTTAATTCAAATCTTGATGTGATTGATGATGCTTTTGAATACCTAGTAAATAAAACCAGTAAAGGTGAAAAAGGGCAATATTTTACACCACGCTATGTAATTGATATGTGCGTTAAAATGATGAATCCACAAGAATCTGAATATATGATTGATACCGCGAGTGGTAGCTGTGGATTTCCTATCCATACTGTATTTGAAGTATGGCGTAAAATTTATCAACGTTTAGGTATTCAAGAGTCTCATTTATTCACCGCTGAGGCAAAACATCAATTAGCCTTGGACTATGTAAAAGAAAAAGTTTTTGGTATCGATTTTGATGAAAAGAGTGTTCGTGTAAGTCGTATGCTAAATATTATCGCTGGTGATGGACATACTAATGTACTTAATCTAAACTCTTTAGATTTCGACCGCTGGGATGAAACTGCCAAAGATGAAAGCTGGCAAGATGTTTATTTTGAGGGCTGGAAACGGCTTAAAAAATTACGTACGGATAGCAAAAGTAATAAAGACTATGATTTTGATATTGTAATGGCAAATCCGCCATTTGCTGGTGATATAAAAGAAAGCCGCATTTTACACCGCTATGACTTAGGTAAAAACGCTGGTGGTAAATATCAGGCAAAAGTAGGGCGAGATATTTTATTTATCGAACGTAATTTGGATATGCTCAAATCAGGTGGACGGATGGCGGTAGTCTTGCCACAAGGACGTTTTAATAATTCTAGTGATAAACATATTCGTGATTTTATTGCCGAACGTTGTCGTATCCTTGCGGTAGTTGGTTTGCATGGTAATGTATTTAAACCTCATACTGGCACCAAAACCTCGGTATTATTTGTGCAGAAATGGGATGATAAACTATGCCCAAGAAAAGAAGACTATCCGATTTTCTTTGCAACACAAACAAAACCAAGCAAAGACAATAGCGGTGAAAAAATCTACATCAAAACAGAAGATGGTAGCAATAAACTAGATCAGCATGACCATTTAATCATTGATCATGATTTATATAATCATGAGGGTTTAACTAATGATGGTATAGCTGAAGCCTTTCTTGAATTTGCTAAAAAAGAAAATCTCAGCTTCGTGCGAGATGATTTACAAAAAAAGTTTTAGCCCCATTTGATGAAGCAAAGTATAACGCTTTGTTGGATGGGCTAGAGTTAAGTGAGGTAAATCTATTAAATTTAGAATATAGTTTTAGATTTGATGCAGAATATTACAAGCCAACTATGCTTTATTACGAATCTATTATAGAAAATCATTCAGGTAGTAAACTGTTATCTGACTGTGCCGATTTCTTAATAGGCCCTTTCGGATCTGCTTTTACGGTTGATAATTATACTGAAGATCGAACTTATCGTTATATTAGGGGCAAAGATGTAAAACCATTACAATTAATGGATAATGATAATGTTTACATGCCAGAATCTGATTATAATAGATTAATTAGATATGCATTAAAAGAGAATGATATATTAGTTTCAGTCGTTGGAACAATTGGTAATGCAGCCTTAGTGATGAATAAAGACCTGCCAGGTATTTTTAGTTGTAAGAGTACAGTTGTTAGAGTTAGAGGTATTCAAGCACCATACTTACTTGCATATTTGAATTGTAAATTTGGTCAAAGTTTATTATTGCGTAAAGAACGAGGCGCCGTTCAAAAAGGATTAAATTTAGATGATTTGAAGACTTTGAATGTATTCATTCCTAACGATCCTAACGAATTTTTTCAGAGTGAAATATCAAAACTATTTGTTACTTCATGTGAGCTGTTAGCCAAATCTAAAGAAATATATAAAGAAGCAGAAGAATTGCTTTTGTCTGAGCTTGGCTTACTTGATTTTATACCAAATGATGATAATATTGCTATTAAATCATTTAGTAATAGTTTTTCTATATCTGGTCGCCTAGATAGCGAATACTACCAACCCAAATATGATGATATAGAACAAAGGATGTATTCAAAACCGCATACTTTTATTAATAAAGAATTTTTACAAATTATAACTTCATTTGATAAAACAAAAGATGGCTACAATTATATTGAGATTGGGGATGTAAATGTTTCTGATGGTGTTCATTCTTATAACTACGTTGTAACTGAAGAACTACCAGCAAATGCAAAAATAAAAGTAGCCAATGGTGATTTAATTGTTTCAACTGTGCGTCCTTATCGTGGTGCAGTTTCAATAATAAATACAGATGATACTGATTTAGTTGTAAGTGGTGCATTTACAGTTTTAAGATCTAAGCTTGAAAGTAATTATAGTATACAAGTCTTACAAGTGTTATTAAGAACCCAAATTTACAAAAATTTTATGTTAAAGTATAACGTTGGATCATCTTACCCAGTAATAAAAGATGAAAATGTTATGAATTTGCCAATTCCTTTATTGAGTGATAAAATTCAAAAACAAATTGAATCCAAAATTAAACAATCTTTTGCATTACAAGAACAATCAAAGCAACTTCTTGAATTAGCTAAACGTGCTGTTGAAGTTGCTATCGAAGATTCCGAAGATTCAGCTATGGAGTTAATTAATAATGCAAAATATTAGAAACAATAATTTTAATAATGTTGGTGATGTGAACATCAGTAACGTACAACAAAGTACATCAAATACAAGATATATTTACGAGTTATCTTATGATGAGCTGATTTTACAGCGAGAATATTGGCAAAAAAAGAGAAGGATTGAAGACGATAAAAAATTTAAAGTATTTATGAAAGTATTTTTGGTTGCTGCTGTTGTTTGGGGTGTTGCATATTTATTTAAGTTTTTTAGTTCAAGTTTTGATGAACTTTCTTATTGGATGCAAACTCTTTCAATATTTGGTGGGTTTGTTGGTATTATGTTTTCACAGAAACCCACAAGAGTAGACATTATAATTCATAATTCTTTAAGAGAAACTGAAGATTACATAAGATTAAAAGAAAATGATTAATAAACAAAATGAATTATACCAGCTAAAAAATGTAAATCCCAATAAAAATGGATATACGCAATTAAATAAGCTTTACTCTAAGTATCAAGATGAGTTTATTTTTGGCTTTGATTTGGAAATTATTCATTGGTTTAATGCTTGTTTATGTGCTCCACTTGGGGCAATCTTAGATAAATTAAATAATGATAGTTGGGTAACTGCTAGAATTAAATCAATTCTTGGGAATAGTAATAATATCCTACAGAGAAATGAGTTTTTATCCTACTATGGGTTTGATAAAGTACGTGATGATAAAAATACAACTATTCGTTATTTAAAATTACAGCCATCTGATAGTAGATTTTTTAATAGCTATATTACAAATGAGTTAATTAATCATCCAGCATTGCCATCATTGAGCGAACCGTTGAAAAAGAAGATTACCGAGTCCATCTATGAGATGTTTGTTAACGCTCAGATTCATAGTCAGACTAAATTTGTTTATACTTGTGGACAATTTTTTCCAAATAATCACTCAGTATGGTTTAGTATAACGGACTTAGGAGTTGGATTTAAGCATAATATTAATAATCGATTTGATAAAAATTTAACTTCTGCTCAAGCCATAAAGTGGGCAGTTGAAAATGGCCACACTACTAAAACAAATATTTCTGGTGGAATTGGGTTAGCTTTATTAAAAGAGTTTATAGCAAACAATCATGGAACTATGCAAATTGTAAGTGGAGATGGGTTTTATTCATTTACTGCGAGCGGAGAGTATAGCACAAGCTTAGACTTTGAGTTCCCTGGTACGATAATCACCATGGAGTTCAAGACAGATGATAAAAACTCATACTGTTTGAAATCAGAGATTACCGAAGAAGATATTTTTTAGGATAGACAAATGGAAGCAATAAAAATTATAGTTTACAACGTAGTTGGTAACTCATTTTGTGTTGAAGCGGATGATGGGCAGTTAATATTTAACTTGCTTGATAAGGCATTTAAAGAAAACCGTACTGCTCATCTTGATTTCCAGAATGTGGAAATGATAACCTCCGCATTTTTGAATACAGCAGTTGGTCAACTATACCGTGATTACGATGTAAGTTTTGTTAAAGAGCATTTGAGCGTTGTAAGTATGTTGCCTGAGGATATGGCATTGTTGAAACGTGCTGTTGATACTGCAAAATTATTTTATAGCGATCCTGATAGGCTGCAGAAATCAATTGATGAGATACTGGAAGAGTAGTTATGGCAAATTGTTATAGTAAAAGTCAAATATATGAATTAAAAGATCGTACAATCTTTTTTGATGCAAATATACTTATTTATCTTTTTGCCCCAACGGGTAGAACTAGCTTTGAAAATCAATACGCCTCAATGTTTAGAGAGTTATTAACTGCACAATACAAAATTGCAGTAGATGTTACTGTTATTTCTGAGTTTATTAATCGAGCAATTAAGACAGGGTACGATATTTATTGTTCGTCAAATAATCTAGATAAAAGTCAATTTAGATACAAATCAGATTATAGAGATAGTAAAGATGGAAGTCAAGCAATACAATCTATATATGATATGGTTAATAATAAAATTCTGAAGAATTTTAAGTTAATAGGAAAAGGTTTTACAGTTTCAGATGTTAAGTCAATGCTATGTGTTAATGGTTTAGATTTTAATGATAAGGTAATTGAGCTAATTTGTCGAGAAAATAACCTTGTATTACTTACTAATGATGGTGATTTTATTGATGCAGATATTGATGTTTTATCTGCAAATAACAAGCTTATTAATGGATGTTTAAAACCTTAACTTTGCTGGAAGTATTTATTTTGAGGATGAGATTTTGAAATTGGACTTAACATATTGATAATAAGTTATTATAATAATGTGCCAAATAAATATATATGTTAGAACAAATTATTTGTGTAATTAAATGAAAGAAAAAGCTATGAGTGAATATCAATATTATGAATTTTATAGTTTAAATAAACCTTTATCTAAAGCTTGTAAAGCAGAAATGCAAGCAATTTCTAGTGATGCTAAATTTGGTACGTATAATGTTCAGTATACTTATAATTCGGGAAACTTTAGTGGTGATGCCGAAGAATTGCTGGCTGAGCATTTTGATGTGTTATTGTATGTTAGCAAATTTGGTGATTTTCAATTAACCTTGCGCTATGATCTTGTAGATCTGGATATCGAAGAATTGGAAGAGTTTTGGATGGACGACATTATTGAATTTTCAATGGTTGGTTCATCAGTATTGGTGAATATTGAAATTAATGATGATAATCGTAAGTATAGTTGGATGGTTGGTGAGAAAATATTAGCTGATTTATTACCTTTATATGACGAATTAAAAGCTGGGGAATTTCAATCGTTGCAATTGGTGCATTTAATTACTGCGATTCATGCTGGATTAGATGATGGACATATTAGCACGTTAGTGGACGAGTTACTGAAACCATTAACTAGCGCACAAAAAGCTTTGTTGAAGCATTTAGATATTTCACTGAGCGATTATTAATATAGTGCGTGATTTTTTAAATTATAATCACCACTATTACAAGAAATGGAGGACTTTGTGTCCAAACAATTAAATAAAATTGATAGCGAAGAGTCAACGCAGCGTCTTGCTGTATTAATTGACGCTGATAATGCTCAAGCGGTGGTAATGGAAGGTTTGTTTGCTGAGATTGCACGTTATGGGGAAGCCACGGTAAAACGTATTTATGGTGATTTTACGAGTAAGCATAGTGCGCAGTGGAAAAAAGTTTTAAATAAATTTGCGATTAAGCCAGTGCAGCAATTTGCTTATACAACAGGTAAAAATGCAACCGATAGTACCATGATTATTGATGCGATGGATTTGCTTTATACACAACGTTTTGATGGCTTTTGCATTGTCTCTAGCGATAGTGATTTTACTGGTTTAGCTGGGAGAATTCGTGAAGAAGGGTTAACCGTGTATGGGTTTGGCGAAAATAAAACGCCAGAAGCTTTTCGTAATGCCTGTCATAAATTTATTCGCACTGAGTATTTACGCCCAGATAGTTCTGCAGACGATACCGTGTTAGTCGCTGCTAGCAATATCGTGAAAGATAAATCGGCACGCAATCAAGCGATAAAGAAAACAAATCTTAAACAAAACAAGGTAAATAATGCCGTAGTTGATGCATCTATTGCTAATATTGAAAACGAAGTAGCACCTAATTTAAGCAACTCTGATCAAGTAATGGTAACCACGGAAGATCCTGTTAATACGGTGCAAGAGTTTCCACTAATGTTATTTCGTAAAGCCATAAAAGCGAATAGCAAAGATGATGGTTGGGCAAATTTGAGTGGCGTTGGTTCGTATATTTTGCGGGTGCAACCTGATTTTGATCAACGTGATTATGGATATGATAAACTTGGCGATTTGGTGAAAGCTAAACCTAATCTATTTGATATCGAGGATCGAGAGGTTCCCAATTCATTTAGCAAACAAGTTTGGATACGGATGCATAAAAAGACTAGATCTGCTCCAGCTGCGTGAGTATGTGAAGTAGTTTCTGTTCGTAATTAAGATAATAATTACTGATAAGTTAGTGTGGATTTTATTAACTACATAATTGGTTATTTTATACATACTGATTAAATCGATAATTTGTGGTGTTGAGATATGTTTAAATTTACTACGATAGCTTTTTTAATTCTATCCAATACCTTTATGACTTTTGCATGGTATGGGCATCTCAAAACATTTAGTAATAAGCCACTAATAATTACGATATTAAGTTGGGGAATTGCTTTTTTTGAATATTGCTTTCAGGTACCTGCCAATCGTATTGGTTATAATAATGCTGGTTTTACTTTGATGCAGCTTAAAATTATTCAGGAAGTGATCACGCTGAGTATCTTTTTAATTTTTGCAGTTTTCTTTATGCAGCAAAAGCTTAATTTAAATTATTTGTGGGCAAGTTGCTGTATCTTTGGTGCGGTGTATTTTATTTTTAAAACATGATTATATTTTCAAAACATGATTAGGGTTTTAAATAAGTAAATAATATCCTGCTTTAGATAAGTGATGTAGTAAATTACATACCGATATTTTTGAGAGATAAATAATATGCTTAAAATAACTAATGTACTTATTCCGGATGAAACGCGTCAAACCATCACACGCGCTTATCACGAAGAATTAACTATTGATGGTACAGATTTGTTAGCGTTACCAGGTTTAATTGATCCACATGTGCATTTTCGGGTGCCTGGTATGGAAGATAAAGAAGATTGGCAACATGCTTCTGTTGCAGCGCTAAAAGGTGGTATCACCATGGTATTTGATATGCCTAACACCAAGCCAGCTACGACAACTCAGGAGCGTCTGCATAGTAAATTTTCAATCATTGATGCGCAATTAGCCGAGGTTAATTTACCGCTACGCTATGAATTATTTTTTGGTGCTGATAAAAACCAGTTCCATGAGATTGTTAAAGTTAAAGATGAAATTATTGGAATTAAAGTTTTTATGGGTGCCTCAACCGGTGATTTATTAATGGATGACGAAAGCTCATTACATGCAATTTATGCATTGGCAAAGACACATGGGTTACTGATCGCACTGCATGCAGAAGATGAATTGATTATTCGTAATAATGCGGTAAAATATGCCAATGAAATTGATTTTAAATATCACTCAATTATTCGTGAACCACAAGCTGCGGTAAAAGCTGTGGATTTGGTTATTCAGCTTGCTGAGATTTACCAAGTTCCATCATATATTTTGCATGTAAGCACTGCTGGTGAGCTAGAGTTGGTACGTGCTGCTAAAGCACGTGGTGTGAAAGTTTATGTTGAAACTTGTCCACATTATTTATTTTTAGATGATAGTAATTATCCGCAATTAAATGGTCGAGCAAAAATGAATCCGCCGTTACGTAGTAAAATTGATCAAGGTATTTTATGGCAAGCACTTAATGCCGGCGTGATTGATACTATTGGTTCCGATCATGCACCACATAAATTGGATGAGAAGGCGCAGCCACTATGCAAATGTCCATCTGGTGTACCAGGGATTGAAACGACTTTGCCGTTATTAATTAGTGCTTGGCGTGAACGGAAGATTTCTTTAGCTAAAATCGTGGAGTTAATGCACACCAATCCACGACGGATTTTTAATTTACCAGAGAATGATGATTTGGTGTTAGTGGATATTGTTAATTATAGTGAACTAAGTGATGAGCGGATGGCAACAAAATGTAGATGGACACCATTTGTGGGTATGAATTTAACTGGATTTCCACGTTATGTTTTTACGCAAAATCGCTTGCTTGATTGCCGCAGTTTGTAAGTTGGCGTGATTTGATAGTGAAGTCAACATACTTAGATTTAGGCGATTATTGATTTGCTTACTTTACGAATTTACTAAAGATGTTATTTAATCAATAGTAAATAACATCTTTGTCAGTTTTCTGATAGTTGATTATTAACAAAATGATTAGAATTATAGGTACAAGTAAATTAGTCAAAATTATTGTGCCATCATTTAAATGAAAGTTATTTGCGGTAATCATCTGATCGATTTGGAAGGCGGCACAACCTAAAAACCATATACTAGCCATTAATACTACTGATGCGCGGTAAAACCAGTTGGTAAATGTAGAAATTATTCCTGATACTCCTAATGCAAGGTTTGCCATCGCAAAAGGAATTTCTAATGAATTTTGCTCCCAATTAATTGGGTGAGGTACGATTTGTTGTAAGTAAGGGTTATGTTGTGCAAAATCCCAGATCCCGCCAAGACCGATTACAAAAAATAGCATGCAGCTAAAAAACCTTTGATTAAATTTTGCTGGAATTAACAATGCAAATATAGTTGCTAAAACACACATTAACAGCGGGAAGTTATTGGCAATGAAATTAATGTTTTGCATCGACATACTGGAATCCTGTATAAATTCTAGGGTTAATTACCTACTATAACCGATTATTCTAATACTGTGCAAATTAAATTAATTTGTAATAGAAAAATTATGCCAAATTAAATTCTAGATGAAAGTAAGCTATATCAATGAACCCACGAATTCTCAGTACTGCACATAGTAAGTTTGGATATTTAATTAATCATTTGCCGTTAGCTCAGCAAATTAAGCTTATTTCATTTGGTCGTCAGAAATTTATGCAGTATTTTGTTAATTATTTACAGTTTGCTGAGTTTATTCCCGATGAATCTCAATCATGCCAAATGTGGGGAATTAATTTTAGGAGCTTGTTAGGTAATGCGGCTGGAATGTTTAAAAATGGCGAAGGCTATGATGTTGTCGCTAAACTTGGTGCTGGTGCTTATCTTGGAGGTACCTCTACCTATAATCCTCGCGTAGGGAATAACAAAAATGGAATTAAGCTGCCATTTATTAGCTTACATAATTCAAAATCTGCGGTAAATTGGCTTGGATTACCAAATTTAGGTGATAAAGTTTTAGCTCAACGGTCAATAACAGAATCTAAGGTGGATGGATGCCCTATTGGTTGGAGTTTGATGCGTTCACCTGATTTTGCTGAGGATGATGGGGTAAGTAAACTGATTGAAAGTTTATGGTTATATCATAATAACCATCAAATTGATTTTATTGAGGTCAATGAGTCTTGTCCGAACATTAAATTGGGGGTTGCAGGTATAATTCCACGCTTAGAGCGTATTTCTAATGAGTTTTTGCTTAGGCGTCAGCGGCATATACCAGTAGTTGTCAAGTTATCCAATGATTTAGATCTATGTAATTTGGCGGAAATTATTGAAAAATTAATTCACTTAGGTTATGATGGGATCAACTTAGGTAATACATCCGTTGATTATAAGTCTTTTATGTCCCAGCTAGCAGATCAAGATCGCGATTTATTTAGTTATTTCACCGCTACATTTGGCGGTGGTTTAAGCGGTGCATTGCTAAAACAGAAATCTTTGGATCTATGCGCTGAGGCTGCCAATCAATTACAGCGGTTGCGACCAAATCATGAGTTTCACATTATTCGTAGCGGTGGTGTGGAATGTGCCCAAGATTTATTGACTTCAAAACAGCATGGTATTTCATTTAATCAATGGTATACTGGATTTTTTAACGCTTATACTAAGCAGGGAAGTTCTGTCTATCAAGATATGTATAATTTATAGGTTTAATTATATGAAGCTGTAGATTAGTTGTCTTGCACTGCAGTTTTACCATTCGGTTGTTTTGCTTATTCTACATCGGGATTTGTGTTAAAATTCCCAAGTTTCGTTAGCATGAGTTTAGTTAAATTGTGTTTTAGCTAATTAAGGTATCTATTTATTTCTAGCACCTTAAAGTACATGCTAATTCAAGAAATATTAAGGAGGTTTCGTGTTTAAAAATAAATTATTATTATTTGTACTAGGAACTTTGTGTTGTTTAAAAATAAGTCTTGCAGATAATCTTCTTGGTCAATCACCATCATTATTTGGTAGCGAGATGGATCAACATGGTGCTTTTGTTGCAAGTGATTTATTGACGTCTCCATTGCTACGAAGTATGTTTGATTTGAGTGCAAATGATGTGCCCCCAGATTCAGTAAGAATTTGCTTAAATCAGCAGGCTAAGTGTCGAGTAGTTCGGCGTGATTCCAAGGTTTATGTGGTTTCAAGTAATGGTAAATCACATTTTGACGATACAATTAATCCGAGTAATTAGAGTTTTAGAAAGTTAAGCTAGTATGTTGAATAAATTTATTCTAACTGTAGTGGGTGTGCTATTGATTGCTTGTAGTTCTAACAGTGGCATGGTAACTAATGTTGATAAGCAGGCTTCTAGCACCCCATTAATTGCATCTGCGCCATTAAAAAGTGCAGCTAGTGCGCCAGAATTGGTTGGTGGTTGGGCACCAGTGTTTTTTACTGGATTTGATAAGCCTCAGTTGGTTAATATTGCGGATGGGATTAATCAAGGACGAATTAAACGTGCAGTGATTAGTTATCCAACCAAGATGCAAACTTTAGCCAATAAGATTCACGATTATTTACAGCAACAAACTAAGCAAGTGATTGTGATGAAATCAGTTGAGCTTAAAGATACAGATCAGGTTAAATATGATTTAAAACAAGTTATTGTCACTTTGTATTTTAATTAGAGTGGTTTAAGATGCCAGATTCTTTTTATCATTTGCCAATTTATCTAGCTTTGGCTTTAATTTTTATTTTATGTAACACGGTAAGCTTATTTGGCTATTTAGTTTCGCATCGTTTTTTATCACGAATTGATAATAAAGATGTGGTGACGAAAGTAGTCTGGCAAACGGTATTATTTTTCAGTACAATTTTCATTACTTTTTGGATTGCGACCAATTGGAGTAATGTTGGTACTTTAAAGCAAACGACTATCCGTGAGGCTAATTCAATTGCACAGCTCTATAACGATATTGGTTCATTAGGTGGTGCAGAAAGCCCATTTTTTGAAACTAAAATTTGGAATTACCTTAATTCAGTAATTAATGATGAATATCCACATTTATCACGTGGTGAGGAGAGCCCTAAAACTAATGCTGCATTTCGAGAGTTAGTACTGTCTATTTATAATTATAAGCCATTACCGCAATTATCTGATGAGCTACGCTATAATCGTATTTTAGAGCAAGTGACTGATTTGTCTAATTATCGTGAGAATCGCTTGGGATTCCTTTCAGGAAATTTGAATGGTCCTTTGCTGTTGTTCTTTATTATGATGGTATTTATGGGATGTTTTTGGACTGGGTTCATTAATACCCGTAATTTTCGTTTTACTTTGTTTATAATTATGAGTCAGAATTTGATTATGAGCTCCTCTAGTTGGCTAATTTTGGAGATGGACATGCCATTTCAGGGACAGTTAAGGGTTGATAATGCGCCATTTGTTGGGGTTCAAGATGAAATTAAATTATTCTCGCATTATAATGAACTAAAGAAGTAAATTAACAATTTATCAGTAATTCTGGGTCACAGAATGTGGTAAAATACTAAAGTTATATTTGTCTAATGATCTATAAGGATATACAATGAATTTACATGAGTACCAAGCTAAAGAGTTATTGGCACGCTATGGTTTGCGTGTGCAAAGTGGTGTTTTAGCAACGAATGGGAATGAAGCAGCCGTAGCGTTTGACCAATTGGGTGGCAAATTTGCCGTGGTTAAAGCACAGGTTCATGCTGGTGGACGTGGTAAAGCTGGTGGAGTTAAAGTGGTTAAATCACGTGATGAAGCGCGTGACGTTACTGAAAGTTTAATTGGTAAGAATCTAGTTACATATCAAACAGATGCTGCTGGTCAACCAGTTAATTCAGTGTATGTGTCTGAAGATTTATATCCAGTTTCACGTGAATTATATTTAGGTGCTGTTGTTGATCGTTCAAGTCGTCGTGTAACGTTTATGGCATCAACTGAAGGTGGCGTTGAGATCGAGAAAGTTGCTCATGAAACACCTGAGAAAATTTTAAAAGTTGTAGTTGATCCACTAGTTGGTTTACAACCATGTCAAGCGCGCGATGTAGCGTTTCAATTGGGTTTAACTGGTAGTCAAATTGCTAATTTCGTTAAAATGATGTTAGGTTCATATCAAGCTTTTGTTGAAAATGATTTTGCGTTATTTGAAATTAATCCATTGGCTGTGCGTGAAAATGGTGATTTAGTTTGTGTTGATGCTAAAATTAATTTAGATTCAAATGCGTTATTCCGTCATAATCATTTAGTAGAGTTACGTGATAAATCGCAAGAAAATGCTTTGGAACTTAAAGCTTCAGAATTTGATTTAAATTATGTGGCTCTTGAAGGTAATATCGGTTGTATGGTTAATGGTGCTGGTTTAGCGATGGCGACTATGGATATCATTAAATTATACGGTGGTCAACCAGCGAATTTCCTTGATGTTGGTGGTGGCGCTACTAAAGAACGCGTTATTGAAGCATTTAAATTAATTCTTGCAGATAGCCAAGTTAAAGCAATTTTAATTAATATTTTCGGCGGAATTGTTCGTTGCGATATGATTGCTGAAGCTATTATTGCAGCAGTTAAAGAAGTAAATGTAACTGTGCCTGTAGTTGTCCGTCTTGAAGGTAATAATGCTGAATTAGGTTCAAAACTATTGAAAGAATCTGGCTTAGCGTTAATTCCTGCTGAAGGTTTAGCTGATGCTGCACAGAAAGTTGTTGCAACTTTAAAATAAGTCGATAATATCAAACTTGATATGAAATTATACAATTGGAGATAATAAATTTTAACTCCAATTAGATTACAAAGGATTAAGCATGAGTGTTTTAGTTAATAAAAATACCAAAGTATTAGTACAAGGTTTTACCGGTAAAAACGGTACGTTCCATTCTGAGCAAGCAATTGCTTATGGAACTAAAGTAGTTGGTGGTGTAACTCCAGGTAAAGGTGGTACAACTCACCTAAATTTACCAGTTTATAATACAATGCGTGAAGCAGTGCGCGATACTGCAGCGGATGCATCAGTAATTTATGTGCCTGCGCCGTTTGTTTTAGACTCTGCAATTGAGGCGATTGATGCTGGAGTTGCATTGATTGTGATTATTACTGAAGGTGTACCAACTTTAGATATGTTAAAAGTTAAACGTTACGCTGAATCAAGTGGATCACGTATTATTGGACCAAATTGCCCAGGGATTATTACACCAGGTGAATGTAAAATTGGAATTATGCCAGGTCATATTCATCTTCCAGGTAAAATTGGGATTGTGTCTCGTTCTGGTACATTAACTTATGAAGCAGTTGCACAAACTACTAAATTAGGTTTAGGTCAATCAACTTGCATCGGTATTGGCGGTGATCCAATCCCAGGTACATCGCATATTGACTCTTTAAAATTATTCCAAGAAGATCCAGATACTGAAGCAATTATTATGATTGGCGAAATTGGTGGAACTGCTGAAGAAGAAGCTGCTGAATATGTGAAATCACATGTTACTAAGCCTGTTGTTGGTTACATTGCTGGGGTTACAGCTCCTGCTGGTAAACGTATGGGTCATGCTGGTGCGATTATTTCTGGTGGTAAAGGTACTGCTGAAGAAAAATTCGCTGCTTTTGAACGTGCAGGCATTGCTTACACGCGTTCTCCAGCTGAATTAGGTACAACTATGTTAGAATTATTGAAATCTAAAGGTATGCGTTAAACGTAGCTTAGGTTTCTATAATAATAAATGACTCACAATTGTGGGTCATTTATTATTTGGAGTTATCAAACTACTTTAAAGCCCTGCTGATTAGATTCACTTTTGTATAATTTTATTGTTTGATCTCTTAGTCTAGAATGTAATTATAAATTTAGCTAGTCCATGGATATTTATAGAATCATTAGTTTAACACTATCAAATTAATAAAAATAATTGATTAGACGAATTAATAATTTTCAATTATAATGACTAATTAGATATACACGAAGCGTGATTTAAGATTAAAATATAGTTGATTTTACTTTCAGGTGTTGTAAGTAAAACTAGTTACATTATTCTTAGTTGCTGTTTATATAATTAATTTTATTTATGGTGTTAGATATATATAATTATATCAGGTGCATGTGCCATATATTGAAAGGAAAGTTAGAATGCTGAAGAAAATTATTGTAGTACTTGGGGCATCTGGTATGCTGTTAGCTGCAGGTAATGCACTTGCGGATACGACAGCTACAAATAGTAGTGTTTCGCCACAAAGCTTGGATTTATCTCCATTACGTAATCTAAATGTTGTGGATAATCCTATGGATAAAAACTATAGTTATCATGAAGCATTTAAAAAGCTTGACGTTAATCAGCTTAAAAAAGATATGCAAACTTTATTGACTCAATCACAAGATTGGTGGCCTGCAGATTTCGGCAACTATGGTCCTTTCTTTATCCGTTTATCTTGGCATGATGCGGGAACTTATCGTCTTTCTGATGGTCGGGGTGGTGCAAATCGTGGTCAACAACGCTTCTCGCCATTAAATAGCTGGCCAGATAATGTCAACTTAGATAAAGCGCGTCAATTATTATGGCCATTAAAACAAAAATATGGAAATGCTGTGTCTTGGTCAGATTTGATAGTATTAGCTGGAACAGTATCTCTAGAATCAATGGGTATGCAACCAATTGGATTTGCCTTTGGACGTGAAGATGATTGGCAAGGTGATAATATTACTAATTGGGGAGCTAGCCCAGAAGTGCTTTCAACAAATATGAAAGATGGCAAATTGCAAAAACCTTTTTCTGCTACTCAAATGGGTTTAATTTATGTCAATCCAGAAGGTCCTGATGGTAAACCAGATAAAGTTGGTGCAGCTAGTGCAATCCGCCAAGCGTTCGGTGGAATGGGTATGAATGATGAAGAAACTGTGGCTCTTATTGCTGGTGGACATACATTCGGTAAGACACATGGAGCAGCTCCTGCTGACAAATATGTTGGCCCAGCTCCTGATAAAGCACCGATTGAGTTGCAAGGCTTAGGCTGGCAAAATAGCTATAAGAGTGGTAAAGGTGATGATGCTATTGGTAGTGGTTTAGAGGGAACTTGGACTTCTTCGCCAACTAGATGGAATAATGACTATTTTAATAATCTTTATAATTTAAATTGGAAACAAGCCTTAAGTCCAGCAGGTGCTCATCAATGGGCTCCGACCAACGCAACACCAGCCGTTATGGTTCCAGATGCACAAAAACCTGATACTTATCATGAGCCTATCATGTTTACGACAGATTTGGCTTTGAAAGAAGATCCAATTTATAATAAATATGCACAAGAATTTTATAAAAATCCAGCTGAATTTAAGAAAGCTTTTGCTGAAGCATGGTTTAAGTTAACCCATCGTGATATGGGTCCTAAGTCACGCTATATGGGTCCATGGATTCCTGCTCAAAACTTTATTTGGCAAGATCCAACAACTGCAGCTGATTATAAGCAAGTTTCTTTGCAAGACATCGAGCAGTTGAAGAAAGCTATTTTAAATTCTGGGTTAACTAATTCTGATTTGGTAAAAACTGCTTGGGCATCAGCTTCAAGTTATCGTAAAACTGACTACCGCGGTGGTTCAAATGGTGCCAGAATTGCATTAGCACCAGAGAAAGATTGGGCGATGAATGAGCCAGCAGAACTAGATAAAGTTCTTGCTAAGCTTAAAAAAATCCAAAGTAACTTTAATAATGGCAAAAAAGATGGTACTAAAGTATCTTTAGCTGATTTGATCGTGCTTGGTGGTAATACTGGCGTTGAACAAGCTGCGAAAAAAGCTGGATATACAGTTAAAGTTCCTTTTGTTGCTGGTAGAACAGATGCAACTCAGGCGCAAACTGATATTGATACAACGAACTTCTTAAAAACTAAATCAGATGGATTTATAAACTATACCGATGGTAGTGAGCCTGCTAGTCTGCTTCCTCAAGCTTTGGTAGAAAAAGCTAGTATGTTAAATCTTGATGCTCCAGAAATGACGGTGTTAGTTGGTGGATTGCGCGCTTTAAATGTTAATTATAAAGATTCAAAAGATGGTGTACTTACAACGACACCTGGTGAGTTGAATAATGCATTCTTCGTTAACTTGTTGGATATGTCTACTGTATGGAAAACCTCGAGCAAAGATGGTGAGTATATCGGTTATGATAGAAAATCTGGCAAACAAAAATGGACAGCAAGCTCAGTGGATCTAATCTTTGGATCTAATTCAGAGCTTAAAGCAGTTGCGCAAGTTTATGCTGAGAATGGTAATGAACAAAAATTCATTAACGATTTCGTAGCAGCTTGGAATAAAACTATGATGTTAGGTAGATTTGACGTACAGAACTAGTTTTATGGTAACTTACTTAAGATTCGACTTGTTTTTTATTAATCAACGGGTAATCTTTTAATGGTGGCTTAGGCCACCATTTTTTATTTAATATCTATTATATGTGAGTAAATTTATAAATGGTTTAGGGGTAGATGCTTAAGTAAATCACGTTATTAACTTGATTTATAGACCAAAGATACTATATAATAGACGTGATAGATGAATTTATTTTAAAGGATATCAAATGAATTATAATTATCAACAGCAGCAGTATGCAATGGCGACACCATCACAAAGTGTACGGATGCAGGTTTTACGTAGCACCTATTTGCTGTTAGCATTGTCAATGATTCCAACTGCTATTGGGGCATTGATCGGTGTAAATATGTCATTTATGTTTTTGGCTGGTAGTCCAATTATGGGTACGTTGCTATTAATTGGTGGCATGTATTTCTTAATGTTTATGGTACAGAAAAATCGTAATAGTTTTGCTGGAATTGTTTGGTTGATGGGTTTCACATTGTTCATGGGTGGTTTATTAGGTCCATTATTACAAATGGCACTACGTATTCCGAATGGTAGTCAGCTAATTTTGTTAGCCGCATTACTAACTTCAGCAGTATTTTTTGTTATGAGCGCAATTGCTTTTACCATTAAACGTGAGACTCCTGCATTGACTAATTTTTTAACCGTTGGTATGGTGGTTATTTTAATCGGTATGGTTGCCAGTATTTTCTTTCATACACCAATGATGCAATTAATGTTATGCGGTGCTTTTGTAATTTTTTCTTCAATGATGATTTTATGGCAGGTAAATCAAATTATTATTGGTGGTGAAACTAATTATATCTCGGCTACTTTGAGTATCTATGTTAGTTTGTATAATTTGTTTACAAGTTTGTTGCAAATAATTATTGCGTTATCTGGCGACAGAAGATAATAAGCTCAGTTTTAATGGATCGCCAGTTTATGGCGGTCTTTTTTTGTATGTAAAGATGAACTATTATTCAAAATAATTTCAATCCATTTAAGTTAGTCAAACCTTTTGAAGCTGCTGGTGATCAACCAACTGCAATTCAGAGCTTAGTTGAAGGTTTGAATGATGGCTTACAATATCAAACTTTGCTTGGTGTGACAGGGAGTGGTAAAACCTACACGATGGCAAATATTATTGCTCAAACTGGACGTCCGGCAATAATTATGGCGCATAATAAAACTTTGGCGGCACAATTGTATGCTGAATTTAGGGATTTTTTTCCTGAAAATGCGGTTGAGTATTTTGTGTCATATTATGATTATTATCAGCCAGAAGCTTATGTCCCACATAAAGATTTATTTATTGAAAAAGATTCGGCAATAAATGAACATATTGAACAAATGCGTTTATCTGCGACTAAATCTTTGCTGGAGCGTGATGATGTAATTATTGTTGCAACAGTATCGGCAATTTATGGAATTGGTGATGAGGCTGCATATCAAAAGATGATTTTGCATCTTAAGGAAAAAGAGATTCTTTCACAAGCTGAAATTATTCGCCAGCTAGTTAGTATGCAGTATCAGCGTGCAGATGTGGATTTTACGCGTGGATCATTTCGGGTGCGTGGTGATACGGTGGATGTTTTTCCTGCCGAGTTTTATGATAAAGCGGTGCGAATTAGCTTATTTGATGATGAAATTGATGGTTTATTTCTATTTGATCCATTGACAGGTAAAATTGACCAGCGAATTAGTCGCTTTACGGTGTTCCCTTCTTCACATTATGTTACGCCACGAGAAACGGTGATGAATGCGTGTGATGGAATTAGAGCTGAATTAGAGCTACGTATTAAAGAATACGAAGCATTAGGTAAAACGATGGAAGCTTATCGGATTAAGCAGCGGACTGAGTTTGATCTCGAGATGTTGACCGAAATTGGCTTTTGTAAAGGAATTGAGAATTACTCTCGGCATTTAACTGGACGTATTCCAGGTGGTCCACCACCTACCTTAATTGATTATTTACCGACCAATGCGATTATGTTTATTGATGAATCGCATGTAACGATTTCCCAAATTGGTGGAATGTATAATGGTGATCGAGTTCGTAAGCAAAATTTAGTAGATTATGGTTTTCGTTTACCTTCAGCTATGGATAATCGTCCGTTACGCTTTAATGAGTTTGAGGCTAAAATGCCGCAAACGATTATGGTCTCTGCTACTCCGGGTAAGTATGAGGCGGAACATCAGGATAATTTGGTGGAGCAGGTTGTGCGTCCAACTGGGTTGTTGGATCCAATTATTGAAGTGCGTCCAGTTGATACTCAAGTTGATGATTTACTTCATGAAATTCAGCTGCGTAAAGCTAAATCACAGCGAGTATTAGTAACGACCTTAACAAAAAAGATGTCAGAACGTCTTACCGAGTATTATACTGAGAATGGCGTTAAAGTTCGTTATCTGCATTCGGACATTGATACGGTTGAACGGGTAGAGATTATTCGTGATTTACGCCTTGGAGTGTTCGATGTTTTAGTTGGTGTAAATTTACTCCGTGAAGGTTTAGATATGCCAGAAGTAAGCTTGGTGGCAGTTTTTGATGCGGATAAAGAAGGTTTTCTACGTTCCGAACGTTCGTTAATTCAAACGATTGGTCGTGCTGCCCGAAATGTGGATGGTATGGCAATTTTCTATGCCGCTCGAATTACAAATGCGATGCAAGTTGCTTTGGATGAAACTGCGCGCCGTCGAGAAAAACAAATTGCACATAATTTGTTACATGGAATTACGCCAAAAACGGTTATAAAAGCAATTAATGATATTTTGGATGGTGTGTATAAAGAATCTGCTAAAAATGAATTTGAAATTAAGTTGCCTGAGAATTTAAGTGAGAAAGAATTAACTAAACTAATCAAGCAAGTTGAGAAACGCATGAAAGAGCATGCATTAAATTTGGAATATGAAGATGCAGCCAAGTGTCGTGATGAATTAAAGTTATTGCGGGATTTGATGTTTAAAAGTTAGTATATTTAGTGGTGGTTGGAGTTATAGTAGATGGGTTTTATGAGGGATAAGATAGTGAGTTTTGTTATTGGGGTTGCAGGTGGTTCTGGATCAGGGAAGTCAACTGTTACTGAGCATATTGTTGGTGCAATTGGTGCTGATCAGGTTGCAGTGATTATTCAGGATAATTATTATGTTGATTTAGGACACTTAACTCCTGAGCAACGGCGTAAAGTAAATTTTGATCACCCTGATTCTTTTGATTGGGAGTTAATGCTTAAACATATTGATGATTTGGCTAATGGTGTACCAATTGAAATGCCGACTTATGATTATGCTCGCGACACACGTAGCGTAGAGACAATTACTGTTTTACCAGCACCTATTATTGTCATTGAAGGGTTATTTGCACTCTTAGATGCGAACATGCGGAAATATATGGCATTGAGAATTTTTGTGGATACAGCTGATGATATTCGGTTTATTCGACGTTTGCAGCGTGATATTGTGGAGCGTGGTCGTTCGACTGAGTCAGTAATTCAGCAGTACTTGGAGTCTGTGCGTCCTATGCATCGTCAATTTATTGAGCCATCTAAACGTAATGCGCATATTATTATTCCACATGGTGCAAATAAAGCTGCATTGGAAATGTTAGTAGCACGTGTGCGTGCCGTAATTAATCACGAAGAGTTGTCAGTATCAACTTATTTTGAAGAGGTTTAAGATGAAGCCATTTATTATTGGGGTTGCTGGTGGTTCTGGTTCAGGTAAGTCGAAAGTAACGGAGCAAATTATTCATGCAGTTGGTGCTGAAAAAGTTACGGTATTTATTCAAGATAATTTTTATTTAGATCGTTCACATTTAACGCCAGAAGAACGCAATCGTGTTAATTTTGATCATCCTTCAGCTTTTGATTGGGCATTGATGACGAAGTTACTTGATGATTTATCGAATGGTGTACCAGTTGAGATGCCTCAATATGATTTTACAACACATACCCGTTTACCAGAGACTAAAACTGTGATTCCTGCTAAAATTATTATTCTTGAAGGAATTTTTGGTTTATATAACGAAGATATGTGTAAGCAAATGGCCTTGCGGATTTTTATTGATACAGCTGGTGATATTTGCCTGATGCGGAGACTTAAGCGCGATATTAGTGAGCGTGATCGTACTCTTGATAGTGTGATTGAGCAGTATAGTAAATTTGTGCGCCCAATGCATAAGAAATTTGTTGAGCCAACTAAGCAAAAAGCACACATTATTATTCCGAACGGCTCTAATAAAGCTGCTTTGGAAATGATTATTTCACGGATCCACAGTGTAATTAATGGTGATAAGATTAATTTGGATGATGGAATGTTTTTTGAAGAAGAGTAGTCATTAAATGACTAATAAAATGCTTTAAGTTTTGTTAAGCATAAATGGGTGGTCTAAAGTTAGATCACCCATTTCTCGCTAAGTTATTAGAATTAGTATTGTATAACTATCTGATTCAATAATGAAACTATATCAATTACGTACCACATAATCGGATGGTGTTCCATTAACAACATTGTTGATCCATGTATTATAGTAACTAACCGATGTATCTACACCGTATGCTGCTGGTAATGGCCCATAAGTTCCAGGGTTGAGTAGTGACCATGAATGAACTCCAACAATGTAGAAATTATTATTAATGTAAGTAAGATCTCCACCGCCAGAATCACCTGGACCCACAAATTTCCACACATAATTATTAACTGGAATTGAGCCAACAGTATATAACTCTCCCACATTTGGATTACCTGAAACATAGGGAGATAAGTTTCCTGAGTAATATATTTGGCGATAAAATAATATTCCTGACATATTTTTATATTCTGTAGTACCAAATCCTGTTAGCCATAGCATTGTATACGGTGATAAATCAGCATTGGTATTAAGTGCTGCTTTTAGAGGGTAATTATTATTTACTTTTAAAAGTGCTATGTCTGCTGGTGGCGTGTTACTTTGACCCATGGATTGTGGAGAATAGCCAGCATGTACATATACTGCAGATACGGATACAGGGTTCCCATCCGGGGTTTTAAGATTTGAACCTTGCCACAAGTAAATATTAGCAGGATTTGTAATGTTTGATGGAACCCATCCAGAGTCAGGTCGAGCGTTATCTGTAACTAAGCAATGTGCAGCGGTTAAGATCCAACTACCATCTGCAATTGGTGTTCCTGTGCAGTAAGTATCTGCTTGGGCTGTTTCAGAATTATTGGTTGAGCTTAATCCAACTACTAATTGAGTAATTAAGCTACCGTCTGGTGGATTACAACCATTGGCAACGTTTAATGATTTTGATGAAGCCGTTGAATTATTTGAATAAGTTGAACCACCAAAATTACACATTGGTGCAGGCTGTTCGTATATTGTGGTTGTGGTGTTAGAACCACTGTTACAAGCAACTATCATTGTGGCTGTAATGCTTGTTAAAATCAGACTCGATCTTTTCATGTCGTACATTCCTTTTATTAATCTTTAGCCATTAGTGTATATAAAGTGAATGGTAACTAAAGCATTTATATCGTGCTTGAGTTGTTTGCGAATGATTTGATAGATAGTTTTTAAGCAATCGGAGATGTCAATAGTTCAACATCTAACTCTGTGAAAGTTACCTCATAAATCCCATGCTTTAGTTCAAGTATCGATCCAGGGATTCTTTTTAATGCTTTAGCTTGAGCTGATTTAATAACTAATTCTGTAGTGCTCGTGACGTCAAACTTTTTGAACAACTGCCGATGAATAATTGAGTTTATTGTGCTGGACAAAATTTGTTTATTTGCTGCATTTGATAAAATAAGCGATATCTCTTTATAGCTGTGCCCTAATGTTAGTAAGAATAAGACTTCCTCTTCACGTTCGCTAAGTTTTACTGAATTTAAATTATCCGCCTCTGTATTTGCTGGTGATGATGAATTAATGAAGCTAAACATCCTGCTAATAGTTCCTGGGTCAATTATATGCATTTCTCCAGTCATTCCAACTATATTTTTTGTCGTGGGGTTTACGATTGGCTCAAGGGTGTAAATAATGCATTCTTTATTTACAAAGTGAGGTAGTTTATAAACTATAAAAAATGATGCATAACTCTTAGTCGCAAGTGCTTTTAACGCGATTGGTTTAAATTTTTTGGCTAGTTCTTTTCCTGGATGGTCAGAGTCTTTTAATCTGCGCCCAATAATGCCATCATTGGTGACATTTAGAAATTTCTTATATGCTCTACTCATATAAATGAATTCAAGATTGGTGTTTTCAATCTTTAAAATTCTTCTACCTTCACAGATTTTAGTCGCATTGACGTAATGGTTTAGGTATTCTTGATCTTGCATATTATTTGTGCTCCATTTCAGTTAGCATGGTTTTCATGCTTTTTTCATTTGTTTAGCGATGTGGTAATAGATCCTCTAAAATAATTATGTAGTAGTGCTACATAGTGGAATAAAATTAGATGCTACGTGTCTGTACAATGTCCATTATAGCAGATTTAGTCTAAATTCTATACCGAAGGAGTTATTACTTGGTGTTTTTATGGCGTGCTGGTTGCAATTCGTTCTTATTTATAAAGCGGTAATTTCGTATGCGATTGTGTGAATATTTAGATGGATTGTGTCAACAGTCACTGAGGAAATACTGGGCGATTAAGAAGATGATTCATCCTCAGGAGGATTGTTTTGAGGATGTAATTTAAACATAGTTTTTGTTTTTTAGAATTGCACAAATATTTGAAAATTATCTCTTTGATTTTACTTTATAAATAATAGTTAATTGTTAGTAAAATAAAGTTATGTTTATTAGGAGTCAATTAAGTAATTTGTTGATAAAAATGCGCGAATATTAATCTGAATTTGACCTTTTAGTTGGTCTCCTAGATAGAAAATTATATCTACATGGTGAGTCATGGATGAAAATCTATTTTGGGGTTAATTGACATTTATTTTATTATAATAGATGTAAAATTTGCATCGTAGCTATATGCAACAGTTATCTCCTTGGCTTGGGCTTGGTTGAAGTTTTTTAGAGGTCAGAGCTTTATTTATGTATGTTATTTTAAGGTATGAGTAATTTGGTGTTTGGTCTTTTAATGAATTGTAGTTAATTGAATTTTGGTTTGCATTAATTTAGGTAGTATTTTAAAAATCAGGCATAGTTTTCATGCCTGATTTTATTTTTGTTTAATATAGAATTTAGCCTGCATTGAGTTTGTGTGTATTTTGTTTATCTGGAGTGAGTTATTAAATCTAAAAATATATTGTTAGTTTTAATCGGTCATTTCAAATTATTAATCTATTAATCCGCAGCAATAATTTATGATCCATGCGAGTAGGTTAAGAGATGTTGCTTGTAATTAATGATATCTTTTAGTGGTGTTTTTTGAGCATGATAGCTAAGTGGTCATTATCTTTTAGACAAGTAGCTTGCTTAAAATTATAAATGCTTTCTTGACATTAGTTGTACATTAAAACTCATATTTATAGTAAATCTGTTATGGAAATGGTGTTTAGTTATGAAAAATAAATTAATTTTAATCTCCGCAGTTACGAGTGTGGTAATTTCTGGTTGTAGCGGTGGAGGATCTGCAGCGACGAATTCATCGTTCTCGCCAACCGCTTTAACGTGGGGATATTGTGATCTTAATGTTTATGCGGGAATTACACAAGAAATGTTGAGTACATTGGGTAGTCGTTTAACTTGTACTAAAATGATAGCCCCGCTTGATTATAGTGACATAAGTAAGGGAACGATTGAGGTTGCATTATCTAAAGTTGCTGCAGAAGATCCTGCCGATCGCAAAGGTGCAATTTTTTTTAATCCAGGTGGTCCAGGAGGAGATGGATTAGGTTTAGCACCAGTATTTGGTAAAATATGGTCTGGAGCAAATGATACCGATCCATTGGGTGCTAAATTTCTTGAGATATCTAAGGAGTATGATCTAATTGGTTTTTCTCCACGTGGTGTAGGTAGTAGTACTCAGCTTTTATGTCAGTTGTCTAATGCTTTTTATTTGCCAACGAAATTTCCTGAATTGGGTCAAGGGATACAAAATCAATATAACTTGTATGATAATACTGAGCTGAATGCTAGTGCTTGTCAAGCAAATGGATTTAGCCCATATGTTAATAGTGATGCAACAGTTAGAGATATGGATCTTGCGCGAAGTTTGCTTGGTGATGCCAAGTTAAGTTATATTGGCTATTCATATGGAACTTGGTTAGGTGCTTGGTATGCTGCAGTATTTCCATCTCATGTGGATAAAATGATTTTGGATAGTAGTATGAATATAACAATTAGCATTCCGATGGCGTTTACCTCGCAGCCACCTGCGCTTCAGTATAATTTGGATAATATTGTTGCGCCATATGCAGCGTTACATGATGATAAATATGCGTTAGGTAGTGCAGAAAGCGTGCAAAAGATTTTTCCGGCACTTAGTAGTACTATGAAGCAAATTACTAGTGGACAATTATATAGCCTTCTATTTTCACAGGCTGCTGCTGACACTACTGTAGAGACGTTATCTGCAGCAAAAGGAGTTAATCAAATTCTTGAGGCTAATCCATATGGGACAGAAGAGCAAATTTATGCGTTAGTTGATGAATATCAGTTTAGTCCAGATAGTGAAGTTAATGCGATTGTAGTTGCAATTGCTCAGAGACAAGTTAAATCATATTTTGCAAGAAATCAACAAATTCCTCAGACTGTTATGTTGGATGATTCAGGAAGCACCAACATGGCAGTTAAATGTAATGACTCTACTTCACCGACTGAATTTGATTTTTGGGCAAGTATTAGTGATAAACTTTCCGCCGTTGCACAGGTGTTTGGTGGAGATGCCATTAGTAGTAATTGTACCAATACTTGGGGTGGTCCAACGGTTAGTCGCCCAAGTGTGGATAGTATCCGCCAAGCTTCACCAATTTTGATGGTGCAAACTCAGTATGATGGCGCTACACCGTTAGCTGGAGCAACTGCTACTTATAATGCAATTGCAACTGCGAGTATGGTTTATGTCACCAATAGTTATAATCATGGAGTATTTTCTACGATTAATAATGGTTGTGCTGATAATGCCGTAGCAGATTATCTGTTAACTGGACAACTGCCATCATCTCAATTATTGGTTTGTGCTGGAAAAGGTTTATTACCAAATATGGAACTTGTAAATAATAATTCAGCGAATCAAGGTTTTAATTCTGGTCATCAATTGTCGGCAGCCATGCAGCGTAAAGCAGTTAATGGAAAAGAGATTTCTACAGCAAAAACTTTTGTGAACGAGTCTGACGCTAAGAGATTGCGAGAAGAAATTATTACTATTATTACTAATGCAGATAAGCATAACTTTTAATCCGTAATGACGTAATGATTAAGTGCTTTGGGTAATGACAAAGCACAATAATTATATCAAGGTAGGTAATCCAACTTGTTTTAATACACAAATTGGTTACCTACCTTTTTATATTTTTAAGGCAATTTCCCATACATATAATTATTGATTAATTTTTGGCAGAATCTACAAGAGATGCTTATATGCGGAATTTATAAAGTAATTTATGATTATTCTTCTATTTTTTTGTATTTGGTAATAATCTACAAGTTAATTAAGTTATAGGATGGAGTTCAAATATTACAATTAATTAGACATGATTAAAAGCATCATGTTGCGAAAAGAAGATGATTTTATTTTTAAATAACAATTACTTAAATATTTGTTGCAAATGAGAATCACTCTCATGTATAATCCATTACTTTATTATAATTAAAAAGGTTTTGTGTGATGAATAAAAAAATTCTGGCAACATTAAGTATTCTTTTTGTTTCATCGGTTTTTGCCAGTGAAGTTCCATTATGTGCTTTACCAATGGTTGGATCAAATCAAATTGTGGATAATGCTAAAACTGAAGGTGATAAAGATCCTGGTTGTGCAGCTGTGTATAGCAGTGCTCTAAGTGTAGCGAAGCAAACTAATTCTAAATTAAGTTTTAGCAATGACAGTGCTGTTCCTCCACAATTAACAGTAGGTACTGTGTATTTACAAGCAATTACGATGGCACCAGCTGGAATGATGCGTCCGCGTGAAAAATCTGATATTCATTTGGAAATCGATATTCATGCCAAAAGTAGTTTGAAATCACGTGGGTTTGCACCTGGTGATTGGTTACCAAATGCGAATGTTACTTATTCTTTGCAAAAAGTTGGTAGTGATAAACCTATCGTATGTGGAACTAAAGCTAATAAACCTCAAACAGTTTGCCCATTGATGGCGATGGTTGCATCAGATGGTCCGCATTATGGTGATAATGTTAAATTGGATGGCGCAGGGTTTTATGTTGCAACATTCTATGCTAAAAGTAATCCAATGATGTTTGGTTGGCATACTGATACCGACAGTAAAATTTTAGGTACGGAATATGTTGATTGGAAATTTAAACAAAGTTATTTGTTTAAATTTACTGGTGTTGGTAAAAAAGGTGGATATTAATTCATCCCAGATTAAACGAGGTGGCATATGCCACCTTTATTCGCTTAAATACTATTTTAATTAGATAAATATGTCGACTAAATTTATAAAAATCTTTTTCTTATTCTTTTGCTTTTCTATATTTGCGAATGCAGATTCTGATGAAATGCTAGAAATCAACGCAACTATAACGACTAGTGCCATTAGTTTTGTACCGGAAGCTATTCCTGAAAATACTCCATTTATGCTCCATGTAATTAATAAAGCAGGTATGCCGATTGAATTAGAAAACTCGGATACTTCAGTTGAATTATATGCTGGAATGACTAAAACCTTTCGTGTTGGTTTGAGCGCTGGAAAATATAAATTCTTTAATGATTTTAATTCTAAAACTAAAGCTACTGATTTATTGGTTTTAACACCAACTGAGATGGCAGCGTATCAAAAACAGCGGGAGAATGCTGCGACTGATAGTAGTGTGAATCCTGAACATAGCAGTCTTCATGTTGGTTCAGGAATTGGCGATATAATCTTTATTATGTGGCGCGAATGCGTTGAAGCGTTATTGATTGTTGGAGTGGTTTTTGGTTGGTTAAAACAATTAAAAACTGGTCGTAAAGAAGGAATGCTGTTTTTAGCAGCTGGAGTTGCAATCGGCGTTTTATGTGCATGCATTTTAGGTTTTACTTTGATTGAAGTTAGTGGCAGTGTGTCAGGGCAAATTCAAAATTATTTGAAAGCGACAATGACTTTAGTGGCAGCTATAATGATTGTGTATATGGTTAAATGGATGCGCACCAATGGTCGGACCTTAAAATCTGATATGCTTAGTACTATGGCAAAAAATGAGAGTCGCCGCTGGAATATTTCAATTTTGGTTGTAGTTGCCACTGCCGTTGCTCGTGAAGGTAGCGAAGCTTTTATCTTTATTTATGCACTTGGTTTTGGTGAAAATGGTGTCGTTTCTGCGAGCATGATTGGTGCCGTATTTGCTGGTCTTGGTTTAGCCATTTTGAGTGTGTATTTGTTGTCATTGGGAAATAAGATTTTCTCATGGAAGCATTTCTTCAAAATTACTGAGATTTTACTATTATTATTGGGTGGCGCGATGTTATTAAATTGTGTGGATTTACTTGTAACCGCAGGTATTTTGCCGATTTTGAAAGCTAAACTTTGGGATACTTCATTGATTTTAGGTGATGGTGGAACATTTACACCTTTATTGGCGAGTGTCTTTGGTTATCGGGCGACTCCGTCATTAATTGATGTCTTATTTTATTTGGCTTATTGGGGTGTATTATTTATATTCTTACGGAATAAGAAACCTGCTAATTTGGCGAAGAAGGCATCATGATGTCAAAAGTAATGTCTGTTATTGGACGTTGGTTAAGCACGCACCAGAAACTTATTCGGCGCGTGCAGTGGGCTGTAATCCTTTTTTATGCAGCTTTGATTATTATTCCAAGCTTATTACCACTGCCAGATGACGATGCGACACTGTTACATAATATAACGGTGTTTGCTCAATTTATGTTCTGGGGTATTTGGTGGCCATTTGTTTTGTTAAGTATAGTTTTATTTGGCAGAATGTGGTGCGGAGTGCTGTGTCCGGAGGGATCATTGAGCGAGTTTGCCAATCGTTATAGCCGTAAGCGTGGTATTCCTAAATGGATGAAATGGGGTGGCTGGCCATTGGTCTCATTTATGCTAACTACCTTATATGGGCAAATGACTAGTGTTTATCAATATCCTAAACCAGTTTTATTGGTTTTAGGCGGTTCTACAATTGCAGCGATTATTGTAGGGCTAATTTATGGTAAATCAAGCCGAGTGTGGTGTAAATACCTTTGTCCTGTAACTGGTGTGTTTGCTTTATTATCTAGATTAGCACCCTATCACTATAAGCCAAATAAAGAAAAATGGCACAATTATACTGGCAAATCAGTAATCCAAGTGCATTGTCCAACGGTACTGCCATTAAGAACCATGACTGGTTCTGCAGATTGTTTAATGTGTGGGCGTTGTGCTGGTCATCGTGATGCGATTGAACTAACTTTGCGTTCTCCGAATGAAGAAATTTTAGTTCATGGTAAAACTAATCAAAGTATTTGGAGTAGTTTGCTGGTAATTTATGGTTTGTGTGGTGTAGCCTTAGCTGCTTTTCAATGGACTAATAGCTTCTGGTTAAATCATTTACGTGATGTAGTGGAGTCATGGTTTTTAGCTCATAACATCATGTGGGTATTTAATACTAATGCGCCGTGGTGGATTTTTACCAATTATTCTGAGCAAAATGATGTTTTTACTTGGATTTTTGGGTTTGAATTGATTGCTTATATTTTAGGTGTTGGCTTTATTATCGGTACTATTTCTTTAAGTTTATTTAGTTTGGCAAGTAAGATTGTTAATCGAAAATATTCTTTGATTAGTTTTAATCACTTGAGTTTATCCTTAGTGCCACTTGGTGGGGCCAGCGTTTTTATTGGTCTATTTGCCTTAACGGTAACTTTATTACAGAAATATGCTAATCTGGGATTTTTGTGGATTAATGATTTTAAAGCTGGAGTTTTAGCTTTTGCTACCGTATGGAGTATTTATTTAGCGATTAGAATTATTTGTCAATATACTAAATCATGGCAACGACGAATTTTAGGATTGGTACCAATGCTGGTTGCTTTTGCAATGGTAAATTACTCTTGGTTATTAGTATTACATATTTGGTCGCTAAAATCTGATAGTATTCCATGGAATACTTTATGGGTGAGTTTTTAGTTGTTCGATATGAGTGTATTTATGATTTGTGGCTGATTAGATATCTGATCAGCTATTTTTATTAATCTACCTTTACGATCCAATGAATAAGGTGTGATTTAATTAGTTAAATTCATGGTGGTATAAGTACTATCCATATATAACTCAGTATGATATTAATCTATGAAATGCCTTAGATGAGTTTGGTTTTACATAATTCGATACAGATATTCTTGGCTACATTCTGTTATAATCTCTAACTATTTATATTATTGAGTGATATTATGTCATTTTATTTTCAGATATTTATTACATTATTAAGCTTGGTTAATCCAATTCTTGCTTTAAGTCAGTATCTTAATATGACCAATGGCATGAGCAAAGAATCCAAGCGTAGCATTGCAATTGTTTGTGGATTAACTGTTTTTGGTATTTTGGGAAGTTTCTTATTTCTTGGTACTTATATTATGGAAGCTTTGAGTATTCATGAATATTCATTGCGTTTGGGTGGTGGAGTAATTCTATTACTCTTGGGAATTAAAATTATTTTAGGTGATAATACTGCTCATGATAGGGGTGGAATTGAGAAGCCATTTGAAGTGAAGAACATTAAAGCAATGGGGGTGAGCCCATTAGCATTACCAATGGTGGTTGGTCCAGCTAGTATGGTTTTAATTGTAGTCTATAGTCAAGATGCGCCGCATTTACTTGATAAATGTATCATTTTATTAATTTTGGCCTTGTTAGGTGCTGTGATTGCAACAGTTTTTATTTTAGCTGATTATGTTGCCAAAGCCGTTGGTGAAATTGGTTTGGTTGTAATTACAAAAGTTATGGGATTGGTTATTACGGCGATTGCATTTGAAATGATTATTGCTGGATTACAAACGGTAGTGCCGATGATTCTTAAAGGTGGCTCTGTATCATAGTTATTGATTTAAGAGCTACAGGCAGAATTAAAATGATATATCATTTTACAAGTTTTATAGTGCAGCAAATATTTAGATAGTATGTTTAAACCAATTTGTGATTGATTAAATCATTGTTCTGGCTGTATAAAGTTGTCTTACCCTGTATAGTTGTTCGTTAAATAAAATGAACCTTAGTTAGGTTTCCTGAGGTTCATTTGTAGTTGCAAAACTCTAAAAGCTTACTTCCATTATTTCATACTCTTTTACACCGCTTGGCACGCGTACCTCTACTACATCACCGCAGCTTTTGCCGATTAAACTACGAGCAACAGGTGTATTTACCGATATTTTACCTAATTTTACATCGGCCTCATCGTCGCCAACAATTTGGTAGCTGATTTCTTCATCGCTTTCTAGATCGAGAATCGCAATTGTTGCACCAAAGACAATTTTTCCGTTGCTATCTACTGTACTAAGATCAATAATTTGAGCATGAGATAATTTGGACTCAATTTCACTAATTCTACCTTCAATAAAACCTTGCTTTTCTTTGGCGGCATCATATTCTGCGTTTTCTGAAAGATCACCATGGCTACGAGCTTCAGCAATAGCTTGAATTACCTGAGGTCGTTCAATGCTTTTTAAACGTGAAAGCTCTTCTTGAAGTAATTTTGCTCCGTTTGGAGTCATTGGAAATTTTTGCATAAATTATGTCCGTTTATATTAATTGGTTAAATTTCTTTTATAAGTAAATTTCTAATAGTTAGCATTAAATCCAAATGCATTAATTTCTCAAAAATTTATTTATTAAAGAATTCTATTTTAGCTGGTACGTACTTATCTAGTCGATTAACTTTATTTAAAAATGCAAATAAAAAAACCGAGAGCATACCCTCGGTTTCTAATTTAATTATACGTTCGTTAGAACGTAAATAATTATTTAGCAGCAGAAGCTTCAGTTTTAGCAGCAGCTGGTTTAGAAGCGTGTTTTTTAGACGCTTTTTTGTGTGATTTTTTGTGCGCTTTAGAAGCAGCAGGTTTTTCCATTTTAGCAGGAGCAGAAGCTTCAGCAGCGAAAGCAGAAGTAGCGAAAGCACCAGCGATTAATACAGCTAATAATTTTTTCATGTAAGTTTCCTTAATAATTAATGTGAAATATAATAATTTATATATAAATTATCGTTGATTATTTTAAATGTAAACGATCATACATACAGCCGACATTATACATAAAAAAACTGTGCAGTGCAAGATATTTTTACATAACTTGTTAAATTGATGTGAAATATGCATTGAAAAATCTGTGATTATGCTTTATTTGAGCTTGCTATTATACTGATTTGGTTGTTGTTTAGTTCAATGTAGCCACCTGGGGCATGATCTTGCCAATCAGGGATTTCATAGCGGTGAATTAATGTCGCATTTTTACTCATTAATGAGTAATAACCTGGTCGATGTGTGTGACCATGGATTATAATTGTTGCGTTAGCTTGCTCAGCATAATCTAGGATGCTTTCATTTACAACCATATAATGATGCTCTGGTCTTGAGTTGGTCGTAGCATGAGATTTACTTTCTAAAGATTCTTTGAGTTTGTAACGTAATCTTAATGGGATGCGGCGTAAGATGAACATTACCACTGGATTTTGTAAAATACGTTTCATTTTTTGATAGCCAACATCTAGTGTGCAAAAGGTATCACCATGGCTGAGTAAAATAATATTATCACCAATTTTGAGTGTTGTCATATCAGTAATTAATTGCATGCCAGACTGTTTGGCGAATTTCTTACCAACGGCAAAATCATGATTGCCACCACGAAAATAGATGGGAGTTGTTAAACTAAAATTTTTTAAATGGTTACGAGTGGCACTAATGAAGTCATTGTCATCATCATCTCCAAGCCAGTAATCAAAAAAATCACCTAAAATATATAGACCATCGATTTGCCCTTGCCATTGTGTTAGCAGTTGAAAAAATATTTGATTAGCTTCAGGTGTGTTGGGTGATAAATGTAGGTCAGAAATAAAAATGAGTTTCATAAGGGTCTTACGGCGATCTTTAGTTAAAATTATTGCTTAATTCTGTTATAATTAAAGGTTTATATGATAGTTATTATAGCAGTTATTAATCAATTAAGTGAGGTTGAGTTGTGATAGTTCCAATTCGTAAAATGGGTGAGCAATGTTTGCTGGTGCGTTCATCTGAGGTTAGTGATGCTGAATTTGATCAGCCGGAGTTGCTACAGTTAATTCAGAATTTACGTGATACGCAACAACATTTAGGTGGCGTTGGAATTGCAGCTCCACAAATTGGAGTTAATAAGCGCGTGGTTCTAATTGAATATTATCAGAAAGATATTACTCGTTATAGTGACGTTGGTGATTGTCCACTTCGTGTAATTATTAATCCAGAAATTCAACTTCTATCTGCTGGGTGTTCTACATTTAACGAAGGATGCTTATCTGTGCCAGGATTACGGGGTGAGGTTAGCCGTCCAATTGGTATTGCATATAAATATTATGATCAATTTGGGCAACTACACCAAGGTGAGGATAAAGGGTTTTTTGCACGTGTTATGCAGCATGAATGTGATCATTTAGATGGTGTTTTATATCCTATGCGAATGCAAGATTTGCGCACTTTAGCTTTCATTGATGTTGATAGTAGTCATGCAGCTAGCTAAAGAAGTTACACATAAATTTGCCGCTTTGGATTCTTTACGTGGTCTTGCCGCATTAATGGTAGTTTTTCAGCACTTTTGGGAAATGAATCATGCCTCTGATGATAGATTACGTCCGTGGTGGTTTTTTTGTGCTGGACATGAAGCGGTAATTTTCTTTTTTGTATTAAGTGGTTTTGTTTTAAGTAATCAGTTGCGTAATTTCAAATTTACTAATTATGGGCAATTTATATTAAAACGGTTTTTTCGAATTTATCCAGCATACTACGTGGCAATTTTAATTTCTGCTATTTTGTTGATTTTTATTAAAAGCTACTTTCCATCCGCTTTGAATGGTTATGGCTTAACTTCGTGGTTTTATGTGTGGTCGCAAACTGCATTTGATAAAACCATGATTTTAGGTTCGTTGAGTATTCTTTATCATGAGGGAAATAGTTTAGATGTGGTGACTTGGTCATTATTTTATGAAGTTTGGTTATCTTTGGTTTTCCCATTTATCTTGTTAGTTTTTTGGCGTTTAAATTTTGTAGTTAATCTTGTTGCGACTGCGGTGTTAGTTGGTTTAAGTTATTATTTTTGGGCACATGGTGATTTGCTGGGTAGTTCATGGCAAAGTTTGATTTATTACAGTTGGTATTTTTTACTGGGCTTATTACTTTTTCGTTGTCATGAGCAACTTAAATTTTTGGCAAATCCATGGTGGTTAATTTTTGGAATTTTATTATACTTTAGTAATTTTGTGTTCTTTGGTAAAATTAGTAGTCGTCTATTGCATGAAGTTATTATTGCTCTAGGTAGTAGCTTAATTCTGTTAAATGGCTTATACAATAAGGGTTTTAAAGGTGCGCTAAGCTGGTTACCATGTCGATTTTACGGTAAAATATCTTACTCATTGTATTTATTGCATTTACCTATTTTATACTTATTGAGTTATTTGTTGCTAACGCATTCTTCGGTGGTGCTAGTTAAACTTATGACATTAGTCGTTGCAACATTATTAGCTAGTGGTAGTTATTATTGTATAGAGATACCAAGTATTAATTTTATTAAATCTTATTTTAAATAAACTATTGAGGTAATATGACAGCTTCTAAAAATTATGCAAGTTATGTGAAAAACAATCCTTTTAAAGTTATGGCGCTGATTATTATTTTGGTAATTGGATATTTAGTCTATGGACATGAGCACAGTCAGAGTGTGGCGAAACAAGTGTATCAGGAAATGGTTGTAATTGATCAGCAGTTAGATCAGATGCAAGAGTCTGCGAATGTAATTATTGCGCAGCATTCTACAAATGTTAAATTGGTCACTACACTAAAAGGCTTGACCAAAGATAATTTCTTGGCTAATCGCGCTAATGTAATTAAATTAGCCCAGCAGTTAAGTTATGCACCACAAGTTGAATCAAATATTATTAATGCGTTAAATTCTGCTAATCCAAGTACTTATGGTGCAGTACATCAGAATATTGCTGCACAGATTCGCGTGCTTAATTATCAGCATAATTTGATGATTACACAATTTAACCAACAAATTGGTTCACTAACTTCTCAAGTAGCCAATATTAAAACGCAAATTGGCTCAATTAGTAGCGATAGTTTGCATGGTTTGGAATTAGCCAAGTTACGTTTTATTAGTCATAAATTGGCAAAAACGATGAGTTTATTGAATGAATCATTGATTCAGGAAATTTTAGATGTTGATGCGGATGTTAAGGCGAATGCATCTGGAGTGAGTCGATAAAAATTATGTCAGTAATTGTGTTTATTTGATGATAATTAGTTTTATTATTGCTCAGATTAGGAATCGTAAATTTTAGTCAGAATTGATTGAGAAGATACGAGCGTTTATTAAGGAACAAAAATGACCGAGAAAATAGAAAATAATGTAGTAGTAAGTAATTTTATTCGCGCAATAATTGAAGATGATTTGAGTACAGGTAAGCATAGCCAGATTATTACGCGCTTTCCGCCAGAGCCAAATGGTTATTTGCACATTGGGCATGCTAAGGCAATCTGTCATAATTTTGGGGTAGCCGAAGATTTTGGTGGTTTGTGTAATTTACGTTTTGATGATACTAATCCAGAGAAAGAAAATGATGAGTATGTGCGTTCAATTCAAGATAATATTATTTGGTTGGGTTATACATGGAATGGTGATGTGAAATATGCGTCAGACTATTTTGAAAAATTATATCAATTTGCTGAGTGGTTTATTGAGCAAGGTTTGGCCTATGTTGATGATTTAAATGTTGAAGAGATGCGTGAATACCGTGGAACATTAACTCGCCCCGGTAAAGATAGTCCATTTAGGACTCGTAGTGTTGCAGAGAATTTAGATTTGTTTAATCGGATGCGCGCTGGTGAATTTGCTGATGGCGCCAAAGTCTTACGCTTGAAAATTGATATGAGTGCGCCGAATATGAATTTACGTGATCCTGTAATTTATCGGATTAAACGCTTTCATCATATTCGCACTGGGGATAAATGGTGTATTTATCCGATGTATGATTATACGCATTGTATTTCTGATGCGCTTGAATCAATTACACACTCATGTTGCTCGCTTGAGTTTGAAGATCATCGCCCGTTATATGATTGGGTGGTTGATAAATTATTTAGTGCAGGGTTATTGCCAGCTCGTCCACGTCAGATTGAATTTTCACGCTTAGAGTTAGGTTATACCTTAACCAGTAAGCGTAAATTAAATCAGTTGGTGACCGATGGTCTGGTTTCAGGTTGGGACGATCCGCGGTTGCCAACTTTGGCTGGTATGCGCCGCAGAGGTTATACTGCCGCAGGAATTCGTTTATTTATTCAACGCTGTGGAGTTTCAAAATCACCGAACCATGTTGATATTCCAGTTTTAGAGACGGCCATTCGTGAAGACTTAGAAAATAATGTGCCACGAATTATGGCGGTTTTAAAGCCAATTAAATTAATTTTAACTAATTTTGTGGCTGGTGAAACTGGTTCACGTGAAGCTGATTTTCATCCGCAACACCCAGAGTTCGGTAAACGTTTATGTGAGCTAACCCAGGAAATTTATATTGATAGTGATGATTTTCAAGAAGTTCCAGAGAAAGGTTTCCAACGCTTAACCTTGGGTGGTGAAGTACGCTTGCGCCATAGTTATGTGATTAAATGTGATGAAATCATCAAAAATGCAGATGGTTCAATCGCTGAATTACGTGGTTCAATTGATCATGATACCTTGGGTAAAAATCCTGAAGGGCGTAAAGTTAAAGGCGTGATTCATTGGGTTAGCGCAACTAAATCTTTAAAAGCCGAAGTGCGCTTATACGAGCGTTTGTTTACCGAGTTACAACCGGATAATGTTGAAGGTCATGATTTTGTGGAGTTTATTAATCCACATTCACTAGAAACGATTAGTGCTTATATTGAACCGAGTGTTGCTACAGTAAAACCTGAAGATAGATATCAATTTGAACGAGTTGGATATTTTGTGGCAGATCGTTATGCTTGTGATGCTGCTAATGGGCAATTAGTGTTTAATAAAACCGTTGGTCTGCGTGACATTTGGAAAAAATAAATTTATCGAGCTGATTCAAGAAATCAGCTCTTTTTATTGTTCAAATTATTTGTTTGTAAAATGAATTAACTTGGAGTTGGTGATGAAATATATTGGAATTATGTCTGGAACAAGCTTAGATGGAATTGATGCTGTAATTTGTGAGTTTACTGACGACGACCAGGTACAGTTAATCGCCAAGTGTTCACTGCCATTTGAGCCAGAGTTACAAGCTGATTTGCAAAAACTATTGCGTGAGTTTAATTTGCATTTGCGTGAATTTGGTGAATTGGAAGTACGTTTAGCAAGTAATTATGCCACTGCGGTGAATAAGTTATTAGATCTAGGTCAAATCCCTGCTAATGAAATTATCGCAATTGGTTGTCATGGACAAACGGTTTATCATGATCCATATAATCAATACCCATTTTCGTTACAATTAGTTGATGGAAATAAATTGGCGCAATTAACGGGAATTGATGTGGTTTGTGATTTTCGGCGTATGGATATGGCTTATGGCGGGCAAGGTGCACCGTTGACTCCAGTTTTTCATAAGTACTTTTTGCAGGGTACACAGGCACGAGTTATTTTAAATTTGGGTGGAATTGCGAATATTACCGTGCTAGAGCCAAATAATGAGCAAGTGATTGGTTTTGATACCGGACCTGCGAATTGCCTAATTGATTTATGGGTGCAAGCTAAATTTCAGCTAGCATATGATAAAAATGGTGATTTAGCGCGCAGAGGTCAGATTATTCCTGAGCTGTTAGCAGAAATGTTGCAAGATCCATATTTTAGTTTGGCTGCACCCAAAAGTACAGGTAAGGAAATTTATCATTTGGCATGGATTCAACAACATCTATCAACTTTAGGTTTAATTAATGCTTCTCACGCAGATGTATTACGGAGTTTATTGGAGTTAACTGCAATAACTGTTTCTGATGCGGTTAAAGGAGTTATTCTTCCTGAGCAAGTTGAAGCGATTTATGCTTGTGGCGGTGGCGCGTACAATCAATTTTTATTAGAACGAATTGCCGCAAATAGTCAAATCCAAGTAAAAACTACGCAAGAATTAGGAATTGATGTTGATCAAATGGAAGCTATCGCTTTTGCATGGTTTGCCAAACGGCGGATTGAGAAATTACCTGCAAATTATGAAACGGTAACTGGTGCTCGTCAAAAATGTATTCTTGGGGCTTTATATGCCGGAAAATAGTTACAAGCAGCGAATTATTACACTGACAATTTTGAGTGGTGTGATTTGTGGCTATATTTTAGGGGTTATTGCTTTAATTTTGCCAAATCTAGTTCAACGCAGTTATATGCTGAAAGAGCAGGTTTCTTTGTTAGCTGGTGCATTGTTGCTGGGATGCTTTATTGCAAGTACTTACACTGGGGGCTTGAGTGATTATTTGGGGCGTAAGAAAGTAATTTTTATCACCATGCTAATTTTTATCTTCGGTACGATATATTTTATTGTCGCTCAAAGTTATTATCATCTTTATGCGGCACGCTTTATTCAAGGTGTTGCCTATGGCATGTGTGAAATTGTGATGCCATTGTATCTGGTTGAGGTCTCAGAAACACGTTGGCGCGGGCAAATTATTACTGCATTTAAAATGGCAAATACTGGTGGTGCATTAGTTGCCAGTCTAATTTGGTTAGTAATTAGTGTAAATTATTATTCATGGGCATTTGCCGTGGCGTTATTAATTCCAATTTGGATTATGTTGATTTTACGGAATTTGCCTGAGTCACCACGCTGGCTCGTTGCGAAATCGCGCATTGCTGAAGCTCGGCAGGTATTAACTGCCAATAATCCAGCTTCAGCTGAAATAATTTTGTCTGAAATTAGTATGGCACAACAAGGAACAAGTGTTCGTGTGAATGAGTTATGGAAACGGAATAATCTTTTGCCGTTTTTAATTATTTTGGCGGCGGTAACGCTAAATCAATTAACTGGAATCAGTGTTTTTGTGCAAAATAGTATTCAGATTTTGAAAGATTCGGGTTTATCTTCCGAGATTGTTGGTGTATTAGGTAATATTAGCATTAGTTTAGTTAATTTTGCAGCGATGACTGCAACTTTATTCTTGGTTGAAAAAATTGGGCGTAAAAAGATTTTAATTATTGGTACCAGTGGCTTACTGCTAAGTTTATTGACTCTATACACCGCTCACGCGATATTACCAGCTGGTGAATTAATTGGCTATATCACTTTAGCTGGAATCGTGTTGGTAGTTGGGTTCTTTGCGTTTGGGCCTGGTGCGTTAATTTTAGTGATTTCAACTGAGTTATTGCCAACCAATATTCGTGGTGTAGCGATTTCAATTGCCTTTACGGTTGGTGCTTTAGTTGGCACAGTTTTTGTATCATGGTTTGGTAGTTTAACTGCTAGCTTGGGTTACGCTAATTTATTTTTAATTATGGCTGGGTTTGTGTTTTGTTATTTGCTAATTAGTTTATTTATTCCTGAAACACGTGGGAAATCTTTGGAAAATATTCGTTGGGGTAGCAAATGATGATAGTTTGTTTAAAGAAGGTAAGTTTTGGGTAATTTAATTTTGACTAAGCAGCAGAAACGTCAAATTATGTTTTTAATGACGATGATGTTTTTTGTCGGTGTATCTGCGACGGATATTTATATTGCGTCGTTGCCACAGATGGTGCTGGACTTTCATTCTACGCCAAGAGTGGTTAATTTGACCTTATCTTGTTATAGTCTTGGGGTAGCGTTTGCCGTATTATTTGTTGGTGAATTAAGTAGTCGTTTTGGGCGTAGAAGCTGTTTACTAATGGGAGTGCTATGCTTTAGTTTGGCGGCATTTTTAATTGCCATTTTGCCAGTGATTCAGCTAATAATTATGCTTCGCGTGATGCAGGCTTTTGGTTGTGCGGTGATAATTATTGTACCGCGGTTAGTGCTTAAAGATTGCATGGATGAGCGTGAGCAAATTACGGCCAACGGAATTCTCTTGATGGGGCTAATTATATCACCTGCAATTGCACCAATAATTGGAGCTTATTTGGCTAAATTCTGGGGCTGGCGAAGTTGTTTTGTTGGGAGTGGCATTTTTGGTATGATTTTGGTAACGTGGTGTTATTTTATTTTACCAGAAACAAATCATAATCGATTGGTTAGATTCCATCCTCTAGGTTATTACTTGCAAACGTATATAAAACTATTAACTAATCGGATGTTTTTAGCTTTAACTGGTATTTATGCGTCTGGAGTTGCGGTTTATTTCACTTTTATTGGAATTTCAAGTTATTTATATATTCAGCATTGGCATATGTCGCCACAACATTACTCGATGCTTTATTTATGGCTCTCATGTGCTTACCTAAGTGGTAATCAAATTATGCAATATCTAAACGGGAAAAATATAGCGGCGGATAAAATTATTCGGATTGGGGTTTATTCAACTGTTTTTGGTGCGTTAATAGTTAGTTCGGCGTGGTTTTTAAAGTTGCCAAATTTAGCCCTGATAATTGTGACAGCTGGAGTATTTTTTATGCGGGCGGCTAATGCGTTAATTAATCCGCCTACTCAGATTCGGATTATGAGTCATTTTAATCAGGATAGTGCACAAGCTCTTGGGTTAAATATGTGCTTAGGTTTTACCTTAAGTAGTGGTGCAATTTCATTGGTAACCATGTTTGCTCACCAGCCATTACTCGGGATGGTGTTAGTGTCTGGTTTTTTTGCTTTTCTTGCTGGAATTCTTTATCATTTTAATCGTAAGATTCTGTATTAGGTTGCATATGTTTTTAAAGCGCGGGGGTTGAACATGCAAGCAATTGCTCTTATGAGACGCGGTGCTGGAATTGATGAGTTAAATCGAATTAAGCTAGATGTTCCTGCAATAGTAAATTCACATCAGGTTCTAATTAAAGTTGCTTATTCTAGTTTAAATCCAGTGGATTACAAATTAATTGCGAATCAGCCAACTTTTTGGCATTATCCATATATCCCAGGCTTAGATTTAGCTGGACAAGTTGTTGCAATTGGAGCTAATGTAACAGCAGTGCAAATCGGTGATAATGTAGCCGTGCATGCTGATTTAAGTCATGGCGGAGCTCTTGCTGAGTATATTTTACAACCTGACACGTATTATTTAAAATCCCAGTAAATTTTGATTTACGCCTGGCTGCCGCAATGCCATGTGCAGGTTTAACTGCTTATCAGGCATTGGTGCGTAAAATGAATATTCAAGCTGGTAAAAGTATTTTTATTCAGGCCGGTAGTGGTGGAGTTGGTGGTTTTGCAATTATTATTGCTAAAGCATTGGGACTTAGGGTGATTAGTTCTTGTTCCACTCAGAATATTGATTATGTGTTAAGCCTTGGTGCTGATGAAGTTTTTGACTATACTGTGAGTGATATTTATTCGCAAATTAAGCAACTTTATTCACAAGGCGTGGATTATATTCTTGAGACTACGAATAAAGTTAATTTGCAGCGAGACCCTGAGATTTTAGCTTTTAATGGTCAAATTGCTTCGATTGTTGGAATCTTAGATACTAATGAGATTAGTGAATTTAGTACAGGCTTTGGTTTTCACGAAGTTGCTTTAGGCGGTGCTTATCTTGCGAAGCATTATTCATCGCAAACTGATTTAGCACAAATGGGCAATGAGTTATTAGAACTACTAATCAGATCAGGTGTTTCACCGCAATTGAATGAATATAATTTTGAGGATTACCCTCGAGCTTTTGCAGCATTAAAAAGTAGTGCTCAGCCAGGTAAAATTATTCTCAAGATTGATCAGAGCTAAAATATAGTGTGTTAATTTATATTATACGGCTTGAGTGAGTGGTTTGAACGATTTAATATATATTGGTTGAAATTTCATGGTTTACTTATTTTGTATGGAAGGAATTTAAATATGTCAGCTAGTTCATCGCGTAGTCGCGTAATTGCGGCATTGGTTTTAGCTTGTGGTGTAGCCGCAGGTGGTTACTTTGTTGGTAATGGGATTAAGTTTTTCCGTAATTTTGATCGTTCGGTTGAAGTCAAAGGTTTGGCAGAGCAGAATGTTAAATCAGATTTAGCCACGTGGAGCATTAGTTTTAGCGTTAGTGGTGACAATCTTAAAGATTTGTATCAACAAATTAGTCTTAATCAAAAAGCTGTTAGTAAATTCTTGCTGAGTAATAATTTTGCTGAAAGCAGTCTTCAATTAGGGACAATTAGCGTTAGTGATAATTGGGCTAATCAATATGGTGGTAATAATGATAAATTACCACATTATCAAATTAGCAATAGCGTGAGCGCTACCACCCCAGATGTAGATTTGGTGGCTAAGGTTAGCCAAAATGCTGGTGAATTGGTGAGTCAAGGCGTGATTGTTGGTAATAATAGTATTAGTTATTTTTATAATAATTTGAATAATATCAAGGCAACTATGCTAGATCGCGCTACGCAAAATGCTAAATTGGCAGCCGAGACTTTTGCTAAAAATACGCAAAGTCAGGTTGGCAAAATTAAATCTGCTAGTCAGGGTGTGTTTACTATTGCCTCGCCAGATGGTTCGAATATTGGCGATACTAGCAATATTAATAAAAAAGTGCGTGTGGTTACATCTATTCAATTTTTTATAAATTAAACTTTGATGCGTAAGTTAATCTTTACGGTTTTTTTGTTAGCTACGATTATAATGTCAAATGCTGAGACAGTACCAATTTTGCGCAGTTTTCCTGTGGGTACTCAATTTGCGGTGATTAATAAAATTAATTACCCCCAAGTTACGTTACAAGAAATTCCTAGTAATCAGGGTACAAGCTTATTAGGTTTAATGTGGCTTTCGAGTAAAAAAGTAGCGATGAGTCCAGCATCTGTAATTCGTGATCAAGATAATAATACTCATGTACAAGCCTACTTAGATGATTTGCTGGATCAGCCAGTTGCGGTGCAATTTGATTTTCAAGGACGTATTTGGGTGATTTGGCAATTAACTAAACCAGAAATAGAGTGGGTGATTAAAAATCAACGTAATATCTGGCAGTAGTATGACTGCTTCGTACCACAATTTCAAAATAGAATAAATAGTCGTATTTTGTAATTAATTTAAATTGAGTAGAGTTGGATTTTAATTCTACGATGTAAAGGAATAAAAGATAATGATGACTTCGAAAGTAATTGTAGCTTTGGATTTTAATAATTTAACCGAGGTGATGGAATTTGTTCAGCAAATTAAACCTAGTGAATGTCGTTTGAAAGTTGGCAAGGAGTTGTTTACTGCTTATGGACCACAAATTATTCGCGAGTTGCAGGCGCTTGGTTTTGAAATATTCTTGGATCTTAAATTTCATGATATTCCCAATACAGTTTATAAAGCAATTCGTGTAGCTGCTGATTTGGGTGTGTGGATGGTGAATGTACATGCCAGTGGTGGTCGCGAAATGTTGACAAAAGCGCGTCAAGCAATTGAAGATAGCCAACATAAGCCTTTGTTAATTGCGGTTACTATTTTAACTAGCTTGAGTGAGTCTGCGGTAGCAGAGATTGGTTATCAACATAGTTTAGTTGAGCAAACATTACACTTGGCGCGCTTGAGTTATGAATGCGGTCTAGATGGAGTGGTTTGCTCTGCGCATGAAGCCGCTGCAATTAAGCTTGCTACTAGTGCAGAATTTCTAACGGTTACGCCAGGCATTCGCCTAAATACGGATAAAGTTGATGATCAAACTCGAATTATGACACCAAGTATCGCTGTTGCTAGCGGTGCTGATTATTTAGTAATTGGGCGTCCGATTACTCAATCTATATTACCGATAGAAACTTTGCAAGGAATTAATCACAGTTTATCGTTTTAAGTGTTGTGAGTAATTGTAATGGTTGTTTTATTCAGGTAATTATCAATCGTAACTTACATCTTTTATGGTTACGAATAGCTACGTGTGGCGCGTTAACCATTTCTATCTATTAAAAGTAAATTAGCCAATCTTTATTGTTTCAGTAAGTTGTTTATATTGAAATAATTTAACCTTGATAGTCGAATTCGGGATGTATTTAAAGTTGTTTTGATGCTAGAATAGCTCCCTTATTTTTATAGCCATTTGGTTATTGACGTTAATTGATTTTTGTGAGGGGAAAACTACATGAATCAAGAAGAACGAAAGATCATTAGTTTGTCATCATTAGGCGGTATGCTCGAACTGTATGATTTTGCAATCTATGGAACTTTTTCAATTTATTTTGCCCATCAATTTTTTCCATCAAGTAATCCTTATACGGTGATTTTAGAAACTTATATGGTTTTTTTGCTTGGGTTTATTTTGCGTCCAATTGGTGGTTTGTTGTTTAGCCATATTGGTGATGAATTTGGGCGAAAGAAAGTTTTAATTCTGACGATATTCATAATGGGGATCTCATCTTTGGGAATTGCCTGTTTGCCAACTTATCAAAGTATTGGTATTTTGGCACCGTGCTTACTCCTTTTTTGTCGTTTATTACAAGGTTTGGCTCTGGGCGGAGAACTTCCCACAACCTATGTTTACTTGAGTGAATCATTATCAAATAAGAAAATTTTGGCATTTGGTATTACGATGGCAAGTATTTTTAGTGGTTATTTGCTTGCGGCTGCGGTAAATTATTTATTGACATATCTTTTTAGTGTTGAGCAGTTAAATCAATTTGCGTGGCGAATCCCTTTTGTAATTGGTGGCGTAATTTGTTTGATTAGTTACCGGATTCGTAAAACTTTGCATGAAACACCTGAATTTAAAAATATCATGAGTAAGCCTAAAGTGCCGATTGTATATCTATTTCGTAAACATTGGTCTCAGGTTATTCAAGGTGTGATCTTTTCTGCGATACAGCAGGTATTTTCGGTTTTAGCAATTATTTTTATGGCAACATATATGCGTACTTTCTTGCATATTCCAAATAATTTAGTTGGGCTTCTACTGCCGATTGCATTAAGTGCAACAGTGCTTGTAATCTTTTTGTTTGGTTATTGGTTTCGCAAAGCCGATAATGTGTCGCAGTTAATGTGGTGGAGTCTGATCGTGAACTTAATTATTGTTCCTGTTGCATATTATGTAATAGGTCAGAAATTAAGCTTGTTTGGTGGGTATATTTTATTGATGATTGGTCATGGTTTATTTGGATTACTTGTTCCATTGTATTTGACCTCATTATTTCCGAGTAATATTCGTTTAAGCGGTGTGGCAACTTGTTATAATTTATCGATTACTTCTTTTGCAGGGTTTGCACCAATTGTTGTAACAGAGTTGATTCAGCACCATCATTTAATGATAGCTGCACCAAGTGGCTATATTATGTTGTTTATCTTTTTGGGGGCGCTTAGTTTGCTCTGGTCATCAGGCAAAATTGCCAACTTTAAGTCGCGGATATAATCTATGTTAAAGCAATATATTTATCAAACTGGAACAATTAATTCATTATTGGAAGCGGTTTATGATGGAGACACAACCATCACCGAGCTAGCAAACAAGGGGGATTTTGGTCTTGGGGCTTTGGATGCGATTGACGGGGAGCTAGTTATTTGTGATGGTAAATTCTTTCGGGCAGATGCTAATTGTCGTTTGAACCGTTTAGCAGATACAATGAAAACTCCTTTTGCAGTAATTAGCCATTTTCAACCGAGTTTAAGTTTTACGTTGAATGCTAGCTCGTTTGCTGATTTAGAGGTACAATTGTTAGCACATTTACCATCGACTAATCTTATATACGCATTTAGAATCGAAGGTTTTTTTAGGCAGATTGATTTGCGTAGTGAAGAGTGCACTTGTCGTCCGTATCGCCGCTTGATTGAAATATTGCCTGCGTTGCAACGTACGCATTCCTTTGCTGACATATTTGGTACTTTGGTTGGCGTCTATTTTCCGACTTATTTATCGCAACTGAATGTGCCTGGATTTCATTTTCATTTTGTTGATGTTGCAGAAGAAATTGGTGGACACGTTTATGGTTTAAATTTAGTCGGTGGACAAGTTAAAGTTCAGGTAATCCACGGTTTTGATTTAAGCATGATTGCTAGCGATGAATTTTATCAAGCCAATTTAGCGAGTAATATTGCTACTGAAGTTGCTCAGGTTGAGAAATTGCGCTCATAATGCTAATTATGAATTTGAAATTATGTGTGGCAACCAAAGGGTTAGGTTCTAGTTGCCGCAATTTATTTAAAGTTACACGATTGTAAATCTGCTAGTTAAAATTATAGTCAGTTACAATTGGTTGGCGTTGTAGTGTTTTATCATTATAGAATTCAAAATAAGATAAGCTTAGGAATCCACCTGCAATGTTGTAAACATTAGTAAATCCTAGATTGTTGAGTAACAGTGTTGCATTGTAGCTGCGTTGTCCGCTTCTGCAATGTACGTAGATGTTTGTATTGCGCGGAAGTTCATTGATTCTTTGGCGTAATTCACTGAGCGGGATATTAACCGCATTTATAATTTTACCTTTTTTGAGTTCAATTGATTCTCTTACATCTAAAATATAGGCATTTGCATTGACTAAATCGCGCACTTGTGTAATTTGAATTTGCTTAAAATCACCATTTCGCAAGTTACATGCAACATATCCAGCCATGTTGACGACATCTTTGGCTGTATTAAATGGTGGCGCATAGCATAATTCCAAGTCAGGTAAATCCATTACGGCCGCATTAAATTTTATTGCCGTTGCAATTACGTCGATCCTTTTATCAACATTTCCTTTGCCAATTGCTTGTGCCCCGAGTATTTTTCCACTTGATTTTTCAAAAATTAATTTGAAGTGCATCGTATGGTTTGTTGGCATTAAACTGACTTTATCATTTGGTGTTATATGAACCACCTCATAAATCAATGGTAGTTTTAGGTTTTCAATCATCGCTTCAGTTAATCCAGTTGAGGCTGCATTATAATCAAAGATTTTTATACATGATGTTCCTATATATGCTGGATTAATAAACTCACGTTGATTTATATGGTTAGCTGTGCCACGAGCCTGTATTTGAGCTGGCCAAGCCAGTGCCAGTTTAAACTTATTCTCGGAAAAAAGATGGTTTACTTCAATTGCATCGCCTATTGCATAGACATTTGGGTCATTAGTTTGGCAAAATTCGTTGACTTGAATAGCTCCAGTTTCGCCAATATTTAGTCCAGATTGTTTGGCCAAATTAATTTCAGGTTCTACTCCAATTGCCATTACTATTGTGTCTGCATCTATTACGCGTCCTGAATTAAGTTGTATTTGATTTTGATTGAATCGAACGACTTTATCATTAATAACTAGGTCAACACCATGGTCTGTAATTGTTTTATGTAAAATTTGAGCTAGATCATAGTCTACGGTACGTAATATTTGTGGCATAGCTTCAATTAAACTTACTTTGAAGCCAGCCTCTTTTAAGTTTTCTGCAACCTCAATGCCGATAAAACCACCGCCAATTACTGCAATGTTTTGTTGTAAATTATTGTTTGCCGCAGTTTTTAATTTTTTGATATCTTGAACATTTCTGACGGTGTATATGTTTACAAGTTCGTTACCTGGAATTGGTGGCATAATTGGCTTTGCACCAGGAGATAGAATTAACGTGTCATAATATTCTGTATAAGTTGAGTTATCAATTAAATTTTTAACGAGAATGTTTTTTTCTTGGCGATTAATTGCGATTACTTCACTATTGGTTCGTGCCTCAATATTATATTGGTTCTTGAACTTTTCTGGTGACATCATAATCAGGCGTTCTGCATTGTCAATAGTATCGCTTAAGTAGTAGGGTAAACTACAGTTTGAGAATGAAACATGTTCACCTCGTTCAAACATAATAATCATATCTTGTTCATTTAGACGTCTTAAGCGTGCTGCTGCTGAGGCACCGCCTGCGACACCGCCAATAATAAGAATTCTTCTTTGCATTTTGTTTACCTTTATGTTTTTATTTATTGCATTTGTTATATGGTAAGAGCATCAATAAATTGGCCATTCCACAAAAACCGCTAATTCCAGCAAATGTTAGTCCGGCGCCAACGAACCCACTGAGCAGGAAAAACAATGGCGATATAAAGAAACCAAGAATTACTCCTAGAACAGTTAGTGTTCCAGCGATCATTTGTACCTGACGCATGATTGGCAGTGGTGCTTTATTGTTTATAGTCAGAGTGCATCCAAGTTTTTTCCAAGCATTTATACCATCTTTAAGAATCATTATTTCGGAACTTGAGAGAGCTTCAAATTTATTTTGATTTAATTTGGTGCGGTTACCTGACTGGCAATGAAATACAAGTGTTTTCCCATTTTCTGCTAATTTATTTATTTCGATTGGATTAAATGATGAAATTGGTGTGTTAACGGCTTCTGGAATGTGTTCCCGATTAAATTCATCTGCTTCACGGATATCACAAATAGTTAGTTTGGTGGTTTTTAACAGGTCTTGCAGTTCATTTGCATTAATGTATTTAATTGATGCCATTTTATTTATCCTTTAAATAAGTTTGATCTGATGGTTGCTGTTTTATAACTTGCTTTGATATCTCTTTAGGTATTTTAGTATATTCTAATATAAACCGCAAGTTTATTTTAGAAAAATCTAATATAGTGCTTGTTTTTGTTGGTTAAGTTTGCTTAAGTCATCAATCTATTAAATGCTGTTCTTATATAAATACAAGCAAAAGTACTTATTTTGGTATATTTTTATCATTGTTGGATCAGTTGAATGTGATAAAATCTTGGGTAATTCTGGCAGTAAATTTATAGGCTGTCTAACTATCGCAATGTTTTAAGAGGTCTTTATGGAAAAACAACAGCGACCAGTGTTTTTGAACTTACCAAAACTTGGTTCCAAAATGTCAATTATGGCAAAAATTTCGATACTGCATCGTGTATCCGGTGTTTTGATGTTTTTAGCAATTCCTTTTGTTTTAGTATTATTTCATGAGTCATTAACCAATCGAGAGTTTTATGCATCGTGTTATTCAGTTGCTTCATGGCCAATTATTAAGCTGATTTATCTAGTTTTAATTTGGTCAATTATGCATCATATGTGTGCAGGGGTTAGGTTCTTATTTTTAGATATGCACCGTGGAACTGAACGTGAAACGGCTAAGAAAACTGCGCGTTGGGTATTGGTGATTAGTTTATTGCTAACTGTGGCGATGGGAGCATTGGTATGGTAAGAACACGTAAGTCATTGAGTGCTGGGCACGGTATAAATTCATGGTTACAACAACGAATTACTGCTGTCTTAATGTTGGTAGCAATTATTGTTTTATTTGTATTCATGTTTTTGGCAAATAAAATAATTGATGCTAATTTTATTACTTGGCAACAATTCTTTAGTTTTACTTTTGTAAAAATTTTTACCCAAATAACTATTTTTGGAGTTGTGCTCCATGCGTGGATTGGGATGCGTGATGTTGTAATGGATTATGTTAAATCTTATGGCGCACGAGTGACTATGTATACTATGGTTATAGTATGGCTAGTCGGATCTTTTATTTATTCTGCAGTAATTTTGTGGGCATAAAGAGGACTAATTAATGAGTTTACCGATATTAAAATTTGATGCTGTCGTTGTTGGCGGTGGTGGTGCAGGGTTACGTGCTGCGTTACAATTATCTGAAGCAGGTTTGAAGACCGTAGTTTTATCTAAAGTTTTCCCGACTCGTTCGCATACTGCAGCAGCTCAGGGTGGAATTTCAGCTTCTTTTGGAAATTCCGAAGAAGATAATTGGCATTGGCATATGTATGATACGGTTAAAGGTGCGGATTGGCTTGGTGATCAAGATTCAATCGAGTTTATGTGTAAACAAGCAACCGATGCAGTATCTGAATTAGAACATTATGGTATGCCATTTGACCGTTTAGATAATGGTAAAATTTATCAACGTCCATTTGGTGGGCACATGGCCGAATTTGGTAAAAAACCAGTTCGCCGTGCTTGTGCCGTTGCCGATCGTACTGGTCATGCAATGTTACATGCACTTTATCAACGGAACGTTAAGGCTCAAACGCATTTCTTTGTTGAATGGATGGCTTTAGATTTAATCCGCAATGATGACGGTGACGTAGTTGGTGTTACTGCTTTAGAAATGGAAACTGGTCAAGTTTACATTATTCATGCTAAAGCAGTGCTATTTGCCACTGGTGGTTCTGGAAGAATTTACCAAGCTTCAACTAATGCATTTATTAACACTGGTGATGGTGTTGGTATGGCGTTACGTGCGGGATTACCAGTTGAAGATATCGAATTTTGGCAATTTCACCCAACTGGCTTATATGGCGCTGGGGTTTTAATTACCGAAGGTGTTCGTGGTGAGGGTGGTTATTTATTAAATGGTAATGGTGAGCGTTTTATGGAACGTTACGCACCAACTGCTAAAGATTTGGCTTCGCGTGATGTCGTATCGCGTGCAATGCAAGTTGAGATTAATGAAGGTCGTGGTTGTGGTGCAAATAAAGACCACGTATTATTGAAGTTAGATCATCTTGGTGCTGAAGTAATTGATGAGCGTTTACCTGGTATTCGTGAAATCTCAATTCAATTCTTAGGTATCGATCCAGTTAAACAACCGATTCCTGTAGTGCCAACTTGTCATTATATGATGGGTGGAATTCCAACTAATTACCGTGGTGAAGTGTTGGATGGTGTGGATGAGAAAATCGTTAAAGGTTTCTACGCTGCTGGTGAATGCGCTTGTGCATCAGTGCATGGTGCAAATCGTCTGGGTACAAACTCATTGCTTGATCTGGTGGTATTTGGTAAATCAGCCGGAAATAGCGTGATTGAGTTCATCAAAACTTTGGATGAAATTAAGCCATTGCCAGCAAATGCTGGTGAGTTTACTTTGGCACGCTTAGCTAAACTTGATGCTGCTGATGCAACAACAGGTGTTAAAGTTGCTGATGTGCGGAATGCAATGCAAGTTTGTATGCAACAACATGCTTCAGTATTTAGAACGCAAGATGTTTTGGAAGAAGGCGTGCAAAGAATTATAGAGATTCATGCGCAAGCACAAAATATCTATATTAATGATAAGTCTAAAGTATTTAATACTGCACGAGTGGAAGCGTTGGAATTTTTAAATACGCTTGAAGTAGCTGTTGCGACAATGGTTGCTGCCTGTGAGCGTAAAGAATCGCGTGGGGCGCATGCTCGAGTTGATTATCCTGATCGTAATGACGAAGTTTGGATGAAACATAGTTTATACTATAGCTCAGATCGTCGTTTAGAGTATAAAGATGTGCATACTAAGCCATTGTCTGTGGATTATATTCCACCAGCAAATCGTGTATATTAGGAGTATCTCATGACAAATAAAGTAAAATTTTCAATTTATCGGTTTAATCCTGAAAAAGATACAAAACCTTACTACCAAGATTATGAAGTTGAAGTTGGCGAGCATGATAAAAAATTATTAAACGCTTTGGTAAAACTTAAAGATGATACCGATGATTCAGTTTCATTCCGCCGTTCGTGCCGTGAGGGTGTGTGTGGTTCGGATGCGATGAATATCAATGGTCGCAATGGCTTAGCATGTTTGACTGACCTTGCTGATTTGAAGCAACCAATTGTATTATGTCCAATTCCTGGTTTACCAGTAATTCGTGATTTAATCGTGGATATGACGCAGTTTTTCCATCAATATCATTCAATTAAACCATATGTAATTGATGATCGTCCCATGCCAGAGCGTGAGCGTTATCAATCACCTGCAGATCGCAAAGAGTTAGATGGTGTGGTGGAGTGTATATTGTGTGCCTGCTGTTCAACGGCTTGCCCGTCTTTCTGGTGGAATCCAGATAAATTTCTTGGTCCAGCGGCATTATTACATGCCTACCGCTTTTTGGCGGATAGCCGTGATCAAGCAACGAACGAGCGTTTAAATGATCTAAATGATCCATATCGTTTATTCCGTTGCCATTCTATTATGAATTGCGTTGATGTTTGTCCGAAAAAACTTAATCCGACAAAGGCAATTGGTAAAATTAAAGAAATGATGATTGCGCGCGCAGTTTAAATCTAAGAATAGACGACTTTTTATAATTTCGTCTATTCTGCTATTCGAATTTATGGTAAAACTATGGACTATGTTTCAACTGAAAAGCTAAAATGGCGTTCGCGTCGTTCGATGCTGGAGTTAGACTTATATTTTGAACGCTTTATTAATACTGGTGAGTTTGCGAAACTAAATGAAACCGAACTATTAGCATATCAACATCTTTTAACCCTAGAAGATAGTGATTTGTTAGTACTTTTTCAATGGAAACAAGAGTTAGCTGACCCAAAGTTACAAGCAGTTGTTAATAAAATTGCACAAATTAATTTTTACAAGGAATATTTTATGACTGAACAAGCAAATTTATCATCAGAAGCTGTTAAATCAGTAAAAGTAGATTTTGGTAATGGTAAGGTAGTTGAGTATCCAATTTATAAAGCTACAATTGGTCAAGATGTTGTAGATTTCAGAACTTTTGGTAAATCTGGAATGTGGAGCTATGATCCAGCGTTTTTAGCTACTGCATCTTGCGAGTCTAAGATTACTTACATTGACGGTGATAAAGGTCAGTTATTCTATCGTGGTTACCCAATTGAACAATTGGCAGAACATTCAACGCATTTAGAAGGTGCGTATTTATTATTACGTGGTGAATTACCAACTCAAGCACAAAAAGATGAATATGAGCATGCAATTTTACGCCATAATATGGTTCATGATCAATTCCACAGCTTTTTCAAAGGCTTCCGTCGTGATTCACATCCAATGGCAATGCTTGGTGGTGCAGTTAGTGCAATGGCTGCGTTTTATCCAGAAGATTTTGATTCGACCAATGCAGATCACCGCAGAATTGCAATTCGTCGTTTGATTGCAAAAATGCCAACGATTGTAGCGATGTGCTATCGTTATAACCAAGGTTTACCATTTATGTATCCACATAATGACTTGGATTATGCTTCAAATTTCTTACACATGATGTTTGCTACACCGTGTGAAACTTACAAACCAAATCCAATTGTGGCTAAAGCGTTTGATCGTATTTTATTATTACACGCAGATCATGAGCAAAATGCTTCAACTTCAACCGTGCGTTTAGCTGGTAGCTCTGGCACGCATCCATTTGCAGCAGTTGCAGCAGGAGTTGCGTGTTTATGGGGTCCATCACATGGTGGCGCGAATGAAGCGGTATTAAAAATGTTAAATGAAATTGGTGATGAGTCTAAAGTTGAAGAATTCATGCAGGGCGTTAAAGATAAGAAATATCGCTTGATGGGCTTTGGTCACCGTGTTTATAAAAATATGGATCCACGTGCAAGTATTATGCGTCAAACCTGTAATGATGTTTTAGATGCTTTGGGTAAACGTGAAGATCCATTGTTCAAATTAGCGATGAAGTTAGAGAAAATTGCTTTAGAAGATAGCTACTTTATTGATCATAAATTGTATCCAAACGTGGATTTTTATTCTGGAATTATTTTACAAGCAATTGGAATTCCAACTAATATGTTTACAGCTATTTTTGCTTTGGCACGTACCGTTGGTTGGTTGGCACAATGGCAAGAAATGATTGAAGATGCTGATTTCAAAATTGGTCGTCCACGTCAATTGTACACTGGCTATACATCGCGAGATTATGTAGCTGTTGCTGATCGTAAGTAATTTATTAAAATAATTTGAGCACAGCTTTTGCGGGTGCTCTTTTTTTGAGTGTGAGCGATGGTTAAAAAATTTGGGTTAATCCTTGGTGGTTTGGTAGGCAGTGTTATGCTAGTTGCTTGTAATGGCGGTGGGGGTGGTAGTAGCAATGGTGGTGGGGGCTCTAGTTTTGTGGATAATCCAGTTCCTCCTTCTGCAGTTCAACCAGTCGGTAGTTATAATGGGCAATCATATGCCAGTTTAGGGCAACCAACTGGATTTACGGCTGCGTATCCAAGCTCATTTTGGCCAAATGGTTTGCCGAGTTTACAAATTGCTTATGGTAATAATGCTGAGTCAAATATTGCTAATTTGACAGCATACGTAACTATGGGTAATTATCTTTGTTCGGCAACACCAATAAAATATGATCCTAATACTAATACAACATTTTTGATTGGTGCTGCTCATTGTTTTGTTAACAATAAAACCTCACCAACAACTTTAAGTCGTGCTAATTTATTAGCGGCAACTACGCTTAATGTTTATTATGGTGTAAATAGTAGTGCTGCAAATTGGGAGGGCTATCCAGTTGCTGCCGTGTATTTACGGCAAGATTATTGCTATAATGCCACTTTTAGTTCTGGTTCTGAGTGTCCCAATTTTTCTCCAAATGATGGTATAACTAATGGTCAAGGAAATGATATTGCAGTTATTCAAATTAGTGGACGTTATGCAGATCCTGAATCATATCCACAATTAGCTCAGAGCAGTCAATATCCAACACCGTACACAGCTGCGCCAGTTTTATCAATAGGTTATGGAATTAATACTCAAACACCTAATGGGAATGCAAACTGTGGAACATCAACTACACCTTGCGGTACGATGTTTTATACTGCAAACTATCAATATTGGCAGCAGGATACTACGGGTTATCATTATCTATACAATAGCTTCTACAATAATGGTGGATTCGGTCAGTCTGGATATACCGCATTAGTTTGTGGTGGTGATTCTGGTGGTGGTGATTTGTTCTGGAATGGTAGTAATTGGCTCTTGCTGTCCGAACATACCTATGGACCAAGTGATTCATGTGGAACATTCTATAACTATTTACCAAATGCGGCAACAAATGTTTCTATGTACTACGACTGGATTCAGTCAATTTTAACTAGTCCTACGCCAGTTGCTAGTTGTAGTAATGGTTCAATTGCCAATTGTGTTACTAATGGCTAATTGATCTGTATCTGTTATTTTTATGGAGAATTACTGTTTGTTAATTCTCCAATTTAAATAAAGTATAAATGGATTTAATTTTATGAATGGTGAAGTTGTGAAAAAGGTTGGTTTGCTAATATTTATTGGAATAGCTTCATTTTTGAATGGATGTAATAGTGGAGGTAGTAGTAGTTCCAGTTCTTATGTAGGAATTTCACCATATCCTTATCCAGCAGCACAGTCTTATGCTACGTTACCAAGTGGTTTTGCTAGTGCAATTCCATCGTTTATTCCGCAAGCTAATGCGACGGTGAATGGATTACAGATTGCCTATGGTTATAATACGAATACTGCTGCAGAAAGTTTGGCTGCATACGTCCAAAAAGATGGTAGCGCATTGTGTTCTGCAACTCCTGTTGCTAGCGATGGTGCTGGTGGTACTTGGTTGGTTGGAGCGGCACATTGTTTTGTAACTTCCAAATCTTCTTCTAGTGTTTTATCTGCTAGCGAGCTGCTATCTCCAACCTCCATTGCAATTTCCAAAGGTTTTGGTGGAACCAATGGTACGACGACAACCATTAGCTCTTCTGCAACAGTATTTTTACCGAGTAATTATTGTGATGGTGCGACATTTGCGTCTTTGGGTAACTGTCCTAATTTTACACCTGAAAATGGTGGTGAAGGTAATGATATTGCTTTGATTCATATTGCAAGTAATTTTAACCCTGCACCGTATAATTATCCACAACTGAATGATGGTAGTTTATATCCACCAGCATATACAATGGCACCAGTGTTATCTCTGGGCTACGGTAGTAATAATATTAATGGTGGCAGCGGTCAATTATTTTACGTAGTAAATTATTTTTATCAGCAAAGTGATAATGCTGGTTATCATTACTTATATAATAGTTATTTTAACCCATCCCCAGCAAATTATGGTTATAGTACTTTAGTGTGTGGCGGCGATTCTGGTGGTGGCGATCTATTTTCACCAGATGGATCAAATTGGATCCTGTTATCTGAACATACCTATGGGCCAACCAATGCTTGTGGTCAATTTTATAGTAGCTTACCGAATGCAGCAACCAATGTATCAGCATATTATGATTGGTTGACGAGTATTATTTCTGGTGAAGTTACAGTGGCGAATTGTAATTCCTCGACTAATTGTGTAACTAATGGTAGTTAAACCTTTATAAAATAAGGATTTAGAATAAATTTTGTAAATTTGGGAAATCTTATTTGCCAATAGTGATAAAATTATTGGCAAATTTTTATTAAAGTTGATTAGTTAGAGTCGCTTTCTCATGTAGGTCAAAAAATTATTAGAGCTAATTTAGTTTGCTCAACATGATAAATTAATCGGATATATTTTAATTTTAAGTTAGGGTAAAAAATGCAAAGCATGCAACAGAATTGGAATTCATCGTACCTTTTTGGTGCAAATAGTGATTTTATTGAAGAACTTTATGAGTTATACTTAGATAACCCAACCAATGTTGAGCCAAAGTGGAAAACGTACTTTGATACATTGCAAGATGGTGGTGCTAAAGATGTCAACCACAATGATATTAAGCAAAAGTTTTCGATTTTAACCAGCAATCCATTAGCCAGTGTTGTTGGTAGTGGTGAGGGGATGAGTAATCATCAAGTTAGCGTTCATAGTTTAATTGATGCTTATCGTGTGTGGGGGCATAAATTTGCTAAGCTTGATCCGTTACAACGTGAAGTAACGCAACGTCCAGTAGAATTAAGCTTAGAAACTTATGGTTTGAGCGGTCAATTGGAGAATGAATTTTATAATGATTATGACTTACGTAAAGCTCGGGTTTCCAAATTAAAAGATATTATTGCGCATTACGAAGGAATCTACTGTGGTAACACTGGATTTGAATTTTCATATGTAAGTGATGTTGCTGAACATGAGTGGTTGCGTGTTACAATTGAAGATAATTATTTGACGTTCAAATTAAGCCCACAAGAACAAAAACAAGTTTTACAAAAACTTACTGAGGCTGAAGGCTTAGAAAAATATTTACACAATAAATATGTTGGTCAAAAACGCTTCTCAGTTGAGGGCGGTGATACCTTGATTCCATTATTGGATCGCATGATTAGTCAAGCTGCAGAATTAGGTGTGAATGATATTGATTTAGGGATGGCGCATCGTGGGCGTTTAAATACGTTGGTTAATATTACTGGTAAAGCGCCACAGAAATTATTCAATGAATTTGATGGTAATTACCCGCATTATGATTTCGTGACTAGTGGCGATGTGAAATATCACAAAGGTTATGCTTGTGAGTATCGGACGATTAATGGTAAAAAAGTAAAAGTTTCATTAGCGTTTAACCCATCGCATTTGGAAGTAATTAATCCAGTTGTCCAAGGAATTGTGCGGGCAAAACAGGATAAATTAGCCACAGATAAAGCTTCGGTAATGGGCGTTTTGATTCATGGTGATTCAGCGTTGATCGGTCTTGGTACTAACCAAGCGGTCTTTAACATGAGTTTGACTCGTACTTATGGTGGATATGGATTAATTCACGTGGTAGTAAATAACCAAGTTGGTTTCACGACTTCACGGGTTAGTGATAATCGTTCATCGCGTTATTGCAGTGATATTGCCAAAATGGTTGAGACTCCTGTTATTCACGTAAATGCTGATGATTTACGTGCAGTAATTTTTGCGATCGATTTAGCGGTTGCGTATCGCCAAAAATTTGCCCGGGATATTTTGATTGATATGGTATGTTTTCGTCGTCATGGTCACAATGAAGCAGATGATCCAACATTAACACAACCTTTGATGTATGCTAAGGTTAAACAGCATCCAGGTACACGTGCTTTGTATGCTAAGCAATTAATTAGTAGTGGTGTGATTGCTGAGGGGGATGATGCTAAATTATTAGAAGACTATCGTCAAGGTTTATTAAAAGGTGAGCATGTTAATAAAGATAGTATGCAACCATTGCCACGCTACAGTTTTGATGCTAATCAATTTATAAATGTGAATTGGGATACGCCAACTGAAACGAAGCTTAGTGCTGAGCAATTGGCGCGATTAACTACAATTGTAACTACTAAACCTGCAGATCCTGATTTTAAATTGCATGCAACGGTAACCAAATTAATTGATGCTCGTCAAGCAATGGGAGCTGGCAAACAACCAGTTGATTTTGGGATGGCCGAGACTTTGGCTTATGCTGGATTATTGGATGATGGAATTAGTGTGCGTCTAAGCGGTGAAGATGCTGGGCGTGGAACTTTCTCTCATCGTCATGCTGCGTGGCATAATATGAATCGCCAGCAATTGAGCGAAGGAATTTATATTCCATTAAAAAATGCGCAAAATAAGAGTTGGTTCGGAGTTTATGATTCGATTCTGAATGAAGAAGGTGTGCTTGGTTTTGAATATGGTTATAGTTTAGAAAATATTCATAATTTGACGATTTGGGAAGGTCAATTTGGTGATTTTGCCAATGGCGCACAGGTGATGATTGATCAATTTATTATTTCTGGTGAGGCTAAATGGGGTAGCTTAAGTCGTTTAACGATGATTTTACCGCACGGATTTGATGGTCAAGGTCCTGAGCATTCTTCAGCGCGTGTTGAGCGTTTCTTACAATTGGCTGCAGAAAACAATATCGTGGCGGTGATTCCATCGACTGCGGCTCAAATGTTCCATCTAATCCGTCGTCAAGCTAAATCAAATTATGCTAAACCGTTGGTAATCTTCTTATCCAAACGTTTATTGCGCTTTAAAGATGCAATGAGTGATGTGAGTGAAATTACTGAAGGCGTATTTTTACCATTGATAGCAGACACTACAGCTTCGAATAGTGCTAAGCGTGTGATTTTATGTACCGGTCAAGTTTACTATGATTTGGTGAAAACTCGCGTTGAACGTGGTTTAACTGAAGAAGTTGCAATTATTCGTGTTGAGCAGTTGTATCCATTGCCAACAGCGCAGATTAGCGCTGAGTTAGCTAAACATACGCAAGCAACGAAATTTGTGTGGGCGCAAGAAGAGCCTTCAAATCAGGGTGCTTGGTTGCAAATTCGTGAAGAATTGGATAATTGCTTAAGCTCTGGAAATCGTTTTGTAGTGGCATCGCGTCCGCGTGCTGCGGCTCCAGCGTGTGGTACTTCAACGATGCATAACCAACAATTAACCGATTTGTTGAATGCGGCATTCAGTAATTAAGCGCATGTCTAAGCAAATTAATTTACTCGGTGGAATTGCACTGGCTTTATTTGCTGCTGGTGTAGTTCCCAGCTTGGAGTGGCTGGCGTTACCAGGGCTAATTCTGTTGATGTATTTGTATTTACAAATTGATAAATTGGGCTTTGGTTCTAAATTGTTTCGAATCTCTTTGTTTCAATTGGTGCTGATGCTTCCAGCAATGGGGTTTTTGGCGTACATTAATTTAAATAAATCTGCATTAGATAATAGCACGACGATGATTTATTCAAGCGTTGTTGTAGTTGTGGCATTATTGGTATTTTTAACGTATACTAATTACCTGGTGGCAGTAAATTTATTGCATCTTGGCAAGAGCTCGGATAATTTATTTTTTAAAATTAGTGGTGTATTAACTAAGGTTGCGGCATTTACGATGCCGTTAATGGGTTTGGGTTTACTATTTTTGGTGTTGGCACAACCGATTTTTTTACTCGGTTGCATTGTGTATAAACCAAGTAATTTGAATAATTAATTTTTATTAGGAATGAGTTTATGAAAATTGAAATTAGAGTTCCTCAGTTACCTGAGTCGGTAAGTGAAGCAGTATTATTAAATTGGCACAAACAAGCTGGACAATTTGTTAAGCGTGAAGAGTGTTTGATTGATTTAGAAACTGACAAAGTTGTACTTGAATTACCAGCTCCTGAAGATGGTGCTTTGGTAGAAATCGTGGGCAAACCAGGTGATGTAGTTGTTAGTGGTCAATTAATTGCTTATCTAGATACTGATGTTAAACCTGAGGCTTCTGCTGAACCAGCGGCAGCTCCTGTTGCAGCACCAGCTGCTACAGCAGCAACTGCTCCTGTTGCGGCAGCGAGTAATGGTGTTAAAGCAATGCCAGCTGCAGCAAAAGTTGCTGCAGATAACGGTGTTGATTTAGCTAATGTTGCTGGTAGTGGTCGCGGCGGACGAGTGTTAAAAGAAGATGTACTTAGTTCAATGGCAGGTAAAGGTTCACGGATTGATGAACGTGTGCCAATGAGTCGTTTGCGTAAGCGCGTGGCTGAACGTCTGTTAGAAAGCCAACAAACAAATGCAATCTTGACTACATTTAATGAAGTTAACATGAAGCCAATTATGGACTTACGTGCTAAATATAAAGACCAGTTTGAGAAGAAGCATGGCGTTAAGCTTGGTTTTATGTCATTATTTGTTAAAGCTGCGTTATCAGCTTTAAAACAATATCCAGTTTTAAATGCTTCTGTTGATGGTGATGACATTGTTTATCATGGTTATTTTGATATTGGAATTGCAGTTGGTTCGCCACGTGGATTAGTTGTGCCAATTTTACGCAATGCTGAAAATATGTCAATTGCGGATATTGAGAAACAAATTGCTGACTTTGGTAAACGTGCCAAAGATGGTAAATTAGCGCTTGAAGAATTAACTGGCGGTACGTTCTCAATTACTAATGGTGGTACTTTTGGTTCGATGATGTCAACGCCAATTATCAATCCGCCGCAATCGGCGATTTTGGGTATGCACGCGACGAAAGACCGTGCTGTTGTTGAAAATGGTCAAGTTGTAGTTCGCCCAATGATGTATTTGGCTCTTTCATATGATCATCGAATTATTGACGGACGTGAAGCCGTGTTATCTTTGGTAGCAATTAAAGATGCACTGGAAGATCCAGCGCGATTATTGCTTGATTTATAGTAGTTACGAATTAGTTTATAGAACAGGTGGGAGTAGTTAACTCCTGCCTGTTTTTAATTGGGGATTTAAAAATTATGTCAAGAAATGTTACTAAATCTTTGGTAATTGCGTCATTCGGTACATTGATCGAATATTATGATTATGCGTTGTTTAGTTTATTTCTACCGTTTTTGGCGCTAGTTTTCTTTCCTGCCAAATCTGCATATGACGCTTTAATTATGGGTTTTTATGCAATACTAATCGCATCAGTTGCACGACCGCTTGGTGGATTATTTTTTGGCTATATTGGAGACAGATATGGGCGGAAGATTTCGTTAGTTATTTCTTTATATGGTATAGCACTTGCTACTTTATTTATTGGTATTTTACCCAGTTATGCACAAATTGGGGTTAGTGCAGCGATTTTATTAACCATAGTGCGTTCGATTCAACTATTTTGTTATGGTGGTGAATATAGTGGCGCTGGGATTTATGTAGTAGAGTTGGCCAAATCCAAAAATACTGCTTTTATCGGGGCATTACTTTCTGCCATGGCATTAGTTGGCTCGGTTGTTGCTGCAATTGTGGGAATAATTTTAACTAGTGCAAATAAAACCGATCCAAATTGGCGTTTAGGTTTTATTTTAGGTGGGGTTGTGGGCTTAATTGCAATTTATTTTCGACGAGGCATGACTGAGTCGGTGAGTAAACATGAATTGATTAAATCCCCGAGTTTGTTGAGTATATTAAAAAGTCAACCACGTGCGCTATTCGCGGGATTCTGCATTGGTGGTTTTATCACGGTTCCTTTTACTACAGTATTGACATTTATTAATCCAGTACTAAAAACCAAAGGCTTAATGAATGCCATGCAATTTATGCAATTTCAATTTGTTTTATCGACTATTGCAGTAATTACGTTAGTTACAGCAGGATTTTTTGCCGATAAGTTAAGCCCAATCAAGGTGATGCGAACAGCAAGTATTCTTTTGATTATTCTTGCTTGGCCATTAGGAATGTTACTTGACAGCAGCAATTTATACTTTATTCTGGGTACTGAGATTGTATTGGTAGTTATTAATGAAATTTTACTTGGTCCATCAAATGCGTATTTGAAGCAGATTTTCCCAGTTAATTGCCGTTATCGTGGTGTGGCATTTAGTTTTTGCCTGGGAATGGCTGTTTTAGGTGGTTTGACCCCAATCGTTGAAAACTCTTTATATCAAATAACGGGGTATTTACAAAGTGTTGCAATTTGGTTAGTTTTTATTAGTGGTCTAACTTGTATTGCATTTAGTTTAGCTAAGCCGTTACCACAATTAGAGATTTTGTGATTTTCTTTTAAGAAAAATGATGAGTAGCTTGGCTATCTGGTTAAATCAAATTAGTTGTACATTATTGTGAATCTGCTAATTTTGTTTGAGTAGTTAGCAATTTCGTACGGCTTAAATATTGTATAATTAGGCACTAATTTTTATGGAGTTTAAGATGGAACAATTACAACAAGTTATTGAGTCGGCATTTGCCAAATTACCTGAATTAGATTTACAAGACCAAGTCTTGCGCGGTGCTGTTGAGACGGCGATTAATTTACTTGATGAAGGTAAATTACGAGTTGCAGAGAAAATTAACGGTGAGTGGGTCACTCATCAATGGTTGAAAAAAGCGGTATTGTTGTCTTTTCGCTTAAATCCGAATCAAGTAGTTGAAGCAGGATTTACTAAATTTTACGATAAAGTTCCAATGAAGTTTGAAAACTACAGTGAGGCAGATTTTGCAGCTGGTGGATTTCGCGTAGTTCCTGGTGCATTAGCGCGTAAGGGGTCATATGTGGCTAAAAATGCAGTTTTGATGCCAAGTTATATCAATATTGGAGCTTATGTTGATGAGTCAACGATGGTTGATACCTGGGTAACGGTTGGTTCATGTGCGCAAATTGGTAAAAATGTGCATTTGTCTGGTGGTGTTGGCATTGGTGGGGTTTTAGAACCATTGCAAGCCAATCCAACTATTATTGAAGATAATTGCTTCATCGGCGCGCGGTCTGAAGTGGTTGAAGGTGTGATTGTTGAAGAGGGAAGCGTAATTAGTATGGGGGTATTTATTAGTCAATCAACCCGTATTTATGATCGTGCAACTGGTGAAATTTATTATGGAAGAGTTCCTGCATATTCGGTTGTAGTATCAGGCAGTTTGCCAAGTGCTGATGGCAGTCATTCTACATATGCTGCAATTATTGTTAAACGCGTGGATGCGAAGACTCGCAGCAAAACTTCAATTAATGATTTATTGCGTGCATAAACGATGAATTTAATTTTTCATGAGCAACATTTGCTCTTGGTGAAAATTGAACTGAGTTGGCAATTGCCAAGTGCTGAGCAAATCTTTGGGTTGGATTTTCAGCTGAGTAAGATTGCAGTGGACGGCATTGAGTTAGTAGGGCAATTGCTTGATGCTGAAAATATTACGGTTAGCTATGATTTTGAATTAGTTAATTTACGTCAAGTGGTTAATTTATTTAGCAGCGATTTAGTTGAGAAGATAATTTTTGCTCAGCAAATGTTACATTATCAAAGCACGCATAATTATTGTGCGAAATGTGGTAGTCAAACTGCATTATCGCCAAGTGGCAAATGGTTGCATTGCGTGCTTTGTCAACGTGAGATTTATCCGCACATTACGCCTGCAATGATAGTAGCGGTAACCAAAGGTGATAAACTTTTGCTGGCGCAAGCCAAACATTTTGCACCTCATGTTTGGAGTGTATTAGCTGGGTTTTGTGAAGTTGGTGAAAGCGTAGAACATACTGTTGCTCGTGAAGTTTTTGAAGAAGTGGGAGTTCGGGTTAAAAATATTCGCTATTTTGGTTCGCAGTATTGGCCATTTCCAAATTCATTGATGCTTGCATTTACTGCAGAATATGATAGCGGTGAAATTGTGCTGCAAGCTGATGAAATGCGAGCGGCTGGGTTTTATGCTGCAAATGAATTACCTGGGCGACCATCATCTAAATATTCAATTGCTAATCAGTTAATTGATGATTTTATTCAAAAGCAAGGTGGCTAGTTTTTGCTTTTGTAGCGTTGATTATGATTAAATGGACGAATAAAATTCATTCGTCCATTTAATTTATAGCTTGAATGATTAGAAATTAGTTTCCTTTATTATTAATCAAGCCATTCGTGTGAGTATTATAAATGTAATTTTCACCGCCATTATATTTGAGGCTAATTAGATTTATTTTGAATTTAGCTGTTGAATTAAATTAAATAAGCTTTGTCCTTGTGATGAACTTTCATTAATATTCCAGGTTTTAAGAGTTTGTGGGCTGGTCGTCAAATAATTATCGTAATTGCTATAACGTAATGTGATGAGATTCAGTTTTTGCGAGTTATCTAAAAAGGCTTGATAAACATTTTTGGTATTGGTTGCAGAGTTATCAACAAAAATGGTAGTTTTGCATAAATTTGAGTTCTTAGTTAATTTACGTTGATCAGCAATTAGTTTTAATATTTCAGTACCTTTATTATCATCTGCAGAGTAAAATACACCCTTGAAATAAGCTTTATAAGCAGTTGCCTCAGTGTTAGGCGTTAAAGTGAGAGCTTTATTGGCGGCACCAGTTATTCCAATTGGGTTGGTGGTAAAGTCCATTTGATTAACCAGTAATTGGTTATTGGTTGCTGCGTAATAGCGTTCGTAACTGCGTGCTGTCATGACAATCGACGGATGACCTTGTTGATCTTTAATCTGATTTAAAGTTGCTAAGGTGCTGTTTTCGGTTGGATAGTATTTGATGAAAAAGCGCAAAGCTCCCTCAAATCCATGCAAATCATTTGAGATTTGCCAATTAGTGATACGATTTGGATTATCTAGGCTTAATTTACTATTCCATGCCATCCATGAATCACTTCCAACATTTGGTTCTGCTGATAAAATAGTATTGTCCATGTCATAGACGACACACAGTTGATCAGGGTGTTGTTTGGTTTGATGTTGATCGACATATTTTAAAACTTCGGCAAATTTAGCAATTTCATGTGACTCAATTTGTGCTGTATTTGCAGCAAAGCTGGATCCAGTTAGACCAATTAAGGTAATTAGTAATTTATAATTTTTCATAAATATATGCTTTCTATAGTTTTGATAGATTTAGATTATAATATATTGCAATACCGATTATTAACTAGATATTAAATTTTGCTTATTTAGAGTTTAAGTAGAGCGTTTTTCTAGCATGTATAATGCACCTAAGATACAGGTGACTAAGAACAAAATTGAGGACACAGAATGCCAAAAGCTAAATTCGCTACTGTGTTGAATTATGCGATTGGTTACATCCGTTAATTTGGTTCTTAATTCAACGATAATTGGGAAAATTGCAAAGTAATTAATAACTAGCACTGTTTCCATGATTAGAGCATACCAGAATCTGCGAGATTGAAGTATATTTAGTTTTAGGTGGATAGCTATTTCAATTAGCGTTAATAACAATGCAACTATTCCTATATAAGCGTTAATATTTAGAATTTGCCCGGTAATTGTTGCTGCATTAATTTCATCTAACATTTTGAAAAGCAATGGAATAATTACAATGCCAATAGTTAGAGTTCCGCCAACCCAAAAAGTCATAGCTAGATTACTTAATTGTTGAATGCTAAGAATTTCAAGTGGTGGATTGACTGGTGATTTTAGTTTTTTTGCCATATGATTACCTTTTAGTTGTTGTTTTGTCAGTTTAAAATTATAACATATTTGGTATAATATCGCGGTTATCACCTTGATTAGAGTTAAAAGTTGTTGCGTTATGAAAAAAATCTTTACGAAAAAAATCTTTTGGTTAGTGCTGTTGTTGACAGTATTGTTAGTGCTGAGGTTTACTGTATTAAGTAAATCAGCCAATGTTGCACCAAGCAATGTTAGTGAGATATTGTTAAATAAATCAGACATAGTTAGTGTGAAGCAAGAGTCACTAAATGATGTAGTTTATTTTACTGGCGATTTATCACCAAAAGATCAAACGATTATATCTTCTGAAGTTGATGCGCGGATTCTAAAAATTTGGGTTGATGAGGGACAATTAGTTAAGGCTGGGCAAACTTTGGCTGATTTGGATACTTTGGATTTGGCTCAAGCTGTAAGTCAACAACAAGCCCAGGTTGCTGGTGCTAAAGCACGTTTGGTTTTGGATCAGCAAAAGATGGAAAAGCAATCTGAGTTATTGAAGCAAGGCTTTGTCTCACAAATTGCTTATGATGAGCTGGTAAGTAATTATCAAGCATCATTGCAGAACTATAAAGCACAAGAGGCGATGTTAAAGCGTAGTCAAAAACAATTGACTAACACGCATATAACTGCGCCTTTTGCGGGCGTGATCTATCAGCGCAATGTGCAACCAGGACAGTTGGCACAAAAAAATACCAAATTGTTCGCTTTAGCTAATTTGAATTATTTAGAAATTAAAGCGGCAATTCCTAGCGACCAAATTAATCAAATTGCTCTTGGTGAGTCAGTAGTTTTTAAGGTTGAAACTGATAGTCGTGGCTATCAAGGTACAATTAGTCGAATTAACCAAGTTGCGGAAGCTGGAACGCGCTCATACATGGTGTATATTGACTTTAATAATATTGGAGCTGGTCTAAAATCTGGTCAATTTATTAAAGGCCAAATTATTTTACGTAATTTGGAGCAGCAATTGGTTTTGCCTTGTGATGCATTAAGGAGCGCCGAAAGTTCGAATTATGTTTTGGTCTTGCAGGGTAATAAAGTTATAAAAAAAGCTGTACAATTAATTTTAAGTAATCGTCAAACTGGAGTATGTTCAGTAAGTGGTGTTAAGCGTGGGGATGAGGTTTTAGCTGGTAATGTGTTAACTGTCAAAGTTGGTGATTCAGCCAAAATTGTTGATTAGAAGAAGATTAACCAATTGAACCAGACATTTGTGTCTGGTTTTTTAATTAAGGAAAAATATGTCTAATTTAAGTCTTGTGCAAATTCAAGCTTTTGCACAAAGTTTATTTGTTGCTGGGAATAATGTACGGAGTATTGCTCCGATATGTGATGATTTATCCGTAGCTGATGCATACTTAGTTCAGGATGCATTCACGCTATTACAACAAAATAGAGGTAATTCATTAATTGGTTATAAAATGGGCTTAACTAATCAAGCTAAAATGGATTTGGCTAATGTTAGTGGGCCATTAAAAGGTCAGTTATTTGCCAATATGTTATTAAAAGATGGTGATAGTTTATCTCTGTCGGAATTAATCCAGCCACGAGTTGAGCCTGAAATTGCTTTTGTTTTACGTGATGAGTTGTATGGTGATGATCTTACGGTAGTAGATGTGATTAATGCAACCGAGTATATTACAGGTGCGTTAGAAATTGTCGATAGCCGTTATCATGATTTTAAATTTTCTTTTAGTGCAGGTATTGCGGATAATATTTGTGCAGCACGGGTGGTGCTTGGGAATGAGAAATTTAATCCAAGGGATTTTGACTTGACTAGTATTCAGGTAAAGTTATTTGTGAATCAAATTCAACAGGCTTTTGGGGTTAGCTCGGTAGTATTAGAAAATCCGATTAATTCAGTAATTGCACTGGCTAAATTGCTGAATCAAGGTGGGCAAAAACTAGCAGCTGGATCTGTGGTTATTACAGGTGCTATTACTGATGCAGTAAGTATAAAGGTTGGAGATGAGGTAAGCGCTGAATTTTCTCAATTGGGAAACATTGCTTTTAGTGTAAGACCTTGATTTCAGCTAGTAAATTTTGTATGATTAGTATTTTTATAATTCTTTGTTAAAGTTGGTATCATCCAAGATGATCACATATGGTCGATACAGTGATGCTGGTACTGTTTGGTGAAACTCATATTTTAATGCTTTCTGAGCTAAAAGCTTAGTGTTTGAACCTGGAATACCGAATTTTGCACAGAGCTGATTAGCAATAATATTTGCTATTGTGCTACGGCTGACTTTAAGTGTTTGTGCCATCAGATCCTGTGATAAGCCATTTGCTAATAAAAACATAATTTCACTTTCACGAGTTGTTAACTTTTCCACATTTAAATAATCTACGTTATCATGGTCTTGTGTTAAATTATTTAAGTACTCATGATGGCTAAAAAATCGCGAGCGTGTGGAATAACTTTGAATCGCAATTACTTCTCCAGATGGGTGAAATATTGGTATATATGTTACTAAATAAGATTGAAAATGACCTTTATATGGTAAAAGATCGATAAAGCTAATCACAGTTTTATCGACAAAAACACGTTTTTGAACTTCATAGATTTTCTGCGTATATTGATGTATGTACTCGACGAATTCTTCCGTATATTGTGCGGCAAATATTTTTAGCCCTAATTCAACGTCTCGATGATTACCAAAAGACAATCCTACCATTTCCTGCCAACTATTCATGCCAACTGACTGTGCAGATACACCTGTACAAATTCGGATTATGAAATTAAAATCAAAAACTACGGAATAGATTTGTTGGTCAATCAGCGGCATAAATTGAGGAATAATTACCTCTTCCAAGTATTGTTGCTTTTCTTGTTCAGTTAGCATTTGTTTAACTTCTTTAAAGTAAGGTTATTTGTATATTGTAACAGATTTAATGAATATTAAACATAAATTATCTGATAAATATGCCTACCTTAGACTCAATTTGTGATTTATATAATTAGTCTTACTATTGATATATTAACAGAGGGTTATAATACATGGGTTTGATAAAGACTCTGGAACTATTTTATGATAGCCTTTGGTTTTTGCAATATTTGAAAGTAGTTTGGTATTTGAACCAAATAGTCCAAATTTTGGAGACAGTTTTGATGCGATTATATTACTTATTGTGCTTTTACTAATTCTTAAAAGTGGGAATATATCCTCGGTAGATAATCCATTTGCTAATAAAAAGATGATTTCATGTTCACGTTTAGTTAGGTTTATATTTTGTATTTCTTCTTGACAATGATTTGTTTCTAGTTCAATATTAAGTAGATTATTAATTACTTGGGTGTGGTGTAGCATATTTATGTAATTGCATCTTTGTGCAAAACTTTGTATGCCAATTGGTTTACCGCATCGCGTGATTGGAACACACGTAATTAAATAAGGAACAAATTTTTCGTTGTATGGCATGTAATCAATATAATTAATTATGCGGTTATTATTTAAGGATTCTTTTTGTAGTTCATATATTTTTCTACACACACTAATAATTTTATCTGCGAACAAACTATTAAACTTACATCCAAAAATATCTGTCATTAATTTTAAGTTATTAGTGTCCTGATATGATATTCCAATAGCTTCATTCCAAGTATTAAATCCTACTGATTGCGCTGCAAGATTAGAGCATGCAATAATTTGACAATTTTGATCATAAATTGTATGTAGTATACTTTGATTAATGGTACCCATCATTTCTTCTACTAAATTGCTGTCTGAGTTTTCTAAAAGTTGTCTCATGTCTATCCTTACAATCAAATTAATATAAAAGAGTTATATATTTTTGGGATATTGCAACATTGTAATTCATATATTATGCTACGTTCAATAGATGAATTTGTCTATCGGTTGTGTGTGGCTAATTGTAACTATTGTCGTATTTTTAATGTTGCGTATATTTTCTCTGCACGTATTTATAAAGTATATTGTGATTTTTTTAGTATAATGTATTGATTTGATTTGATTTATTTGATAGGTGTAAATTGTCAATAGATGTTTTAAACTATTGTGGTTATTGTTTACTGTTTGTTATTATCACAACTTGGGGAAATTAGCATTTAATCTATATGATTAGTGTTAATTAGATTGGATTGTGTTTTTTAATGTGACAGATATACTCATCTACTTTATTTTGTAATATTTCTAGTATTGTATTTTAGGTGAGTAAATTACTTAAAAATTTAAGGAGTTGAAAATGGGAAAGAGAAAGTTATTTAATATTCGGCTGATAACGTCGCTCATAATTGCAACATTGTGTACTGCTGTTAGTGCGATTGATCTTCCACTTGATGAACAAATTACAGTTATTAATAATGACTTGAATCATGATGTTAGTGTAGCAAAATTTAATGCAGTTGGTAGGCTTTTGGCAAGTTTTTATAATGATAATGGTGTTCAATTGGGTAGTGGTGATCGTATTATTATTCCAGCCAGAACATCATTGACTTTAAATTTTAAAGGTGCTGCTGATACTTATGATCGATATGGAACCATGATTTTAAACCCAAGCTCTTCTGGAAATGATTATAGCTCAGTTTATTATGTTTATACTGGGTATTCTGTATCTCCTGATGCGAACTATAGGTTTATTATTTCCAATATATATAATGTGGATTCAAGTCAAGGCAATGTTGGTGATATGCTAAGCAGTGACCGTGTTGCAAAGCAGTGGAATAGAGATCCAAATACTTTGTACTATGCAAGTGCTAAAGGTAATAATGAAATTTCTTTAACAGAACATGTTTGTGCAAATCAACCGACAATTGGTAAATATTTAAACTGCCTCAAAGACTAATTATAAAATACTAAAGGAAATCTAAAATGAAATTATTAACTAAAGTCATAAATAAACCTAAGTTGTCCTATACCAAAGTTCTGCTAATTTCTGTTACCTTGGCTGGGTTATCTGGATGTAATGGTGGAAATAAAAGTTCTGGAGTGGCAACACAAGATAGTGAGCTAGGTAAATTTGAGCAGCGTCGGGCAATTGTTATTAAGCAGATTCAAAATGGAGAACCTGTAGTTATTCCTACAAGTTTACAAACCGTATCTGAATTGAAAGCTAGTCAGAGCGCTGGTTATGGTTCAATGCTTGGTAAACCTGCACTTGTTGCGGTTGGAGGTAATGCATTATTGGCAAGTGATCCATGCGTTATTATGAATGATGTTTTTGCACCAAGTAGTTTTTCTGCTGACCCTAGTGGTGGTGGGTATGCGACTGTCAAAAGAGTTACAAGTAGTGATTCTACAGAGCGCTCAAGTGTTATTTCGAGTTCTTTATCAGCTGGTTATGGTCTAGCTAAGGCAGAAGCTACATCAGAGATAAAGAATAGTGCGTTATTTAGTAAATCCTCGTTAGGTTTTGATTTCATTTTTGGCGTCAGAGGAATTCATAGTTTAAATAATCAGGATACAAGTAGCTTGAGCAAGTTTTTTAATTCACAAAACTTAACTTTTGGTAGTTTAAATTCAAGGTTCTATAGCTATTGTGGTGATTCGTTTGTAAGTAAAGAGGCGTACGCTGTTCAGCTTAAAGGTTCATTAAATATAGAGTTTGAAGATGAAACTAAGGCGTCATCTTTTGCTGCAAGTTTGGGTGGCTCATATGGCGATTTTGCCTCGCTTTCTGCTGCAATAAATAATGCGGAGAGTAGCTCACATGTGAAAGGTTCAGTAATCGTTAAGTTGTCACAAGTTGGTGGTATGAGTGGTCAGTTGGCAAAGGCGCTTGGTCCTGAAGCAATAGTTAGCTGTAGCTTGGAAAACTTTAGTCGATGCGAAGATATTATGACAAAAATGATAGCATATTCTAATGCGTTAGAGTCTCAAATTTATGATGATAAAGGTAATCTTATTGTGAGTAACCTTTCTTATCAATCACCAACACTAACCAAATATAATAAATTAATTAGAATGTCAAATCAAGATGCAAGCGCAAAGGGTATTGCCGCAATTGATAAACTTAATTTGTTTTATCTAAATACGCTTAAATTATATTATGCTCTAGAACATAATGGACTTGCGCTACATGATGAAGCAAAAGCTGATTTTGATAAAAATATGTTTGACATAGTTAGTAAGCGTGAAAAATATATTGTAGGGATGTCTTCTACCTGTTATCAGAATCCCGATCTATGCGCTGATGAATTACTACCAAAATTATTTAAAGATATAAATGAATTATATCCATTCCCAGATAAGGATAAGTTTAATTTCTATAGTAAATTATATTCGTTCAGTAATTTTATGAATCTTAATGGTAAATTTGGTTCATTAACTAATGGTGCTAATATTGATGTTACGCTTATTCCAAATATCGCTTATGTGCATAAACCAAAAGATGGTGGATCAACTCCTTGGTATAGTTATTCTTATGTTAATTCATCAATACCTAACTGTGATTCGACGTTATGTAATCCGGGAAGTATGACTGTTCAAGTACAAGCGGTAGAGTCGATACCAAATGTGAATTATCGTATATCTGTGAATAATTACTCCAACTTACGAACCGATTGTGATGAGAATAAGGTTACTAAAGGATTAAACTGCTCTGGTTATAATTATTCAGGTAGTGGTGATTCTGAGAAAGTTGGTAAGTATAAATGGAAAGATGAAGGTCATTATTCTTATATTGGTGGACTTAGCTTTGAAGATTTACAGCAGTACGCCACGCCAAACGTGGAAAAATTTGGTGTAATAAAACCGTAATTCATTGTGGTTGGCAAAATAATTGCACTTAACTTATTTTGCCAATAATGGGCTTAAATTTTCAACTATCTGGCTTGTACGTCTTATTTCGTGTAGGCCAGATAGAATTGTAAAGAAGGTTGAATATGAAAAAAAAATTAATGGGACATTCGATAACGTTACTTCTGTCTTCTCTGATTTTATTTGGTTGTAATGGTGGAAGTCAAGGCAGTAGTTCCTTGCCGAGCTTAACTCTGTCACAAAATGTTCCCAATTTATTTATAAATCAGCAGTGGGAGTTAAAAGTTCATAGTAATACCAAACTTGTAGAATCTATGTTGGTTACTTTAGATGGTGACTACGGACTAATTGCAACGCCTTCTGTTGTGGTGCTTTCTCCTGAGAGCCCTATTGCAATTGTTACAGTTAGTAGTCGAGTCGCTTGCCATGATTGCCAAGTTAATGCCACTTCTAGTGGTTTTAATAGTGGATCCTCCAACGTTTTTGATGTTATGACTGGACAATTGCCTGACTATGGTGGTGTAAGTGACTTGATAACTTATTCTGGTGCTGAAAGTGTGGTTGTGTCGTCAACAAATGGTCACGTTTATACCTCAACGGTTGATATAGTGAATAATACCTCATCTGTATGGCATCAGATATCTACTATTGTTCCTGACGATGGTGCAATTAATAGCTTAGATTATGATTTTAGCAGAAATAATGTCTATGCCAGCACCAGTCTTGGTAATTCTTATGTTTCGTTGAATGAATCCTCTCAATGGAAAGTACTTGGTGGTGGAGTATTACCAAATAATTCTATGGCAAGTGCAACCCAAATTGATTCAGCTGGTAATCTAATCATAGGTACAAATAATGATAGCTTTGTTTATGTAACTAGTTTAAATGGGACTTGGCAAAAGTTAGGTGGTGGAGCATTGCCTGATGGTGGTTTGATTACAAGTGATTCGGCGATTAATATAACTAACCTAAATAATGTAGAAAGTGTTTTTGTTGGCACATCTAAAGGGGATGTATATGTTGCTAATATCGATCCAGTGACATTGGTCTCAAATTCTTGGACCTTAGTTGGCGGTTCTTCAGTTGGGAAATCAATTACTGCAATTAATGTTAATGTGACGGGTAATTTAGAAGCGGGTAATGTTTACGTAGGTACCATTCGTGGTGAGATTTATTCCTCAGCTGGAGTAAATGGTAGTTGGGCTAAGATGAATGATGCTCAAGGTGGTACAACAGCTTTAATTATTATTGATAGTAACAGTGATGTGTATACACTATCTCAATACATTCAAGGTTCGTTTTCTGTATCTTATTCTGAGGCTCCACTATTTTCTAATTGGCGTGAATTTGGTTTAGTAACAGATTCATCAGTACCAGACAATTGCAGTATTCAGAAAATTGTTACTTCGTTTCCTGGAAAACGCATTCAGTTTTTAGGAACAATGTGCGGTAATGTCTATTATTCGACGAATGTATTGCAGGATTGGATCAAAGTAGGTTTGCCCTCTTAAATGGTGTAGAAGGCATTTAAAATTGTCATAAACGCTTATAAGTTTCATGTAGTGTCTTATGCGGATGGAGAGTTTATTTACTATCCGCTTTTTTTAAACTAGGTGATATAAAGTGTTGGAGTATAAGAAATGTTAATTTACCAAGAATCATTACATGACGAATTTATTAAGTTAATACAAAATATTTATTGTAGTATAAATTTTGATAATGCAAATTATATCAAGGTTTCAGAATTAATAAAGGAGTTTGAAGAAAAACTATTGGAGTTATCGAAAGATAAATTCATTTAGGTTCTTACTGATAAGAACATATAATTAAAGCTATAAAATATAATGATCATAAGAGTTGCCAATTACATATCACAAATTTTGTAGTATTACTAAGAGTATAATGGGAAATCAAATGATAAGCAAGCTAATTATGATATTAGTGGTCGTTGTAAGTTTCATTATTCGTAGTTTGTATAGCATTGTTAGGCTGCCATTTTTGGTATTCTTATTAATAATTTATCTTTTTGAGCCAAACGCGTTTAAAGAAAAAGAAATAATGCATGATCATGAGATCTAAAATATAGGTAGTTAATTTAGGTGTGATATTGTTGCGCGCAATGTTAACGTGTACCACTTACGCAACTAAAATTCCCCCACCTAGCTTGGTATAGTGGTATAAGGTTTATATTATTTATAAGATGGAGCCACCATGATTACGGAAATGGAGTTTATCATGATACATGAGCTAAAAAAGCAATGTTATTCAATACGCGCAATAGCCAGAATTATAGGTAAGGATCACAAAACGATTACTCGCCATTTGAAAGCAGATGAACTGTTGGTAATTAAGCGTAGCAATAATAAACCATCCAAACTGTTTGAATTTCAGTCATGTGTTTTAGAGCGCATCTCTAAATCTAACTCAAGATACCATCTGGTATTATTTTAAAAGAATTACGTATCACTGGATAGAGTGGTAGTTTAAGAACTCTGCAAGAATTCCTTAAACTAGAATATGCAAAACGCGTTAAACCAGATCCAGTGATCCGTTTTGAAACTGCGCCTGGTTATCAAACGCAAGTAGACTTGACCATCATTTGTACGGATAAAGATCTAATTGGAGTATTTCCTAAATCCCGGACGCTTGATAAGGGTTTAGCTCCATTCTATCATTAGCCGCTAATTGTGCCAATATTTCATCTCAAACTCCACTGGTGAATCACCATTCAAATATGAATGAATCCTTTTTTGTGATACCATTCCTCAATATAATCAAATATCCCAAGTTTCACCTGTTCTCTGGTTTTAAACTCAGTTTGGTAAACATATTCTTTTTTCAATGTGGCAAAGAAGCTCTCTGCTACAGCGTTATCCCAACAATCTCCTTTCCTGCTTATACTGCCGCGTAATGATGTCTGGATAACATAGCCTTGTATTCATTATATGCATATTGATTTCCTATATCCGAATGGATAATCACATTTTTAGGATGTTGCCTTGCGTGTAGGAATACGATTACTCATTTTATAGCCAATAAATTTACGTGAATATAAATCTATCACTGTTGCCAAGTATAGCCAACCTTCATTTGTATGAATATAGGTTATATCACTGACCCATGCCTGATCTGGTTTATCTACACTAAAGTTACGTTCCAGTAAGTTCTCAAATACTCGATATTTATGATTCGAGTTAGTTGTTGTAACTTTATACTTATGCCAGCCATGATGTATTAAATCGTTTAACTTCATACTTTCAAGCACCTGTTTGTAATTATGATAGACTCCATCCCTGCTTAATTGCTGACAGATACGGGTTGCTCTATAAGTTTGGAGACTACGATTAAATTCAGCAACTACTTTGTGTGCTATAGCTCAAATGTTTATTGGTTAGTTATATACTTGATAGGCTTATTCACCATAATCATATCATAAATATACAAGGTGAGAGTTATCGGTTAAAACATAAAAGAAAGGCTGGGATTCCTCCAGTTTAGTTAATAATTGTGATGGAGTTTTACTCTGCGCACATGGTACCTTTTTAACTTGCACTTGACAATATGTTTAAGGGCTGAAACTTTTGAGTTTATTTCCTTAATAAAGTTCTATGTCAATTTTGTTTTAGCATTAATTGTATGTTTTGCAGTATTGCGTAATACGATTTGTACAATCTTTTGTAAAATCTTCAAATTAGATTATACAATAGACAAAAATATCTATTGATTGAATAATTTTATTTTGATAGAATCAGCGCTATGAGTAGCATAAATGTTGTACTAGATATAATCAATTATTGTAGTAAAGGGTTTATCATGAGAAAATTAAATGTTTTGATTGCAGCGCTTATTGGACCTATGTTGGTTAGTTGCAATCATGGTGGTACTGTAGATAATGCAATACCTCAGCCGCCGGTACAAGGAACCACGTTTGAACTTTTAAATGAGACGAAATCGATAATTAAAAGTATAAAAATTAAAGATGATCACGGTAATTTGATCTATAGCAAAGATAAGTTAAATTGTCAACCAGGTGATTTTTGTGAAATATTGGCAGAGGATTTAAAATTAAAAAGTAGTTATGATGCATTTTTCTTTAACGAAAATGGAAAAGTTGTTTCGGTATATGATTTTCAAGCATTATCGGATAATAATAACTATCAGTATATTTATGCAAATAATTCATCTCTCGGGATTTATCTCTACACTTTAATTAGACAAATTGATACCCATGCAGAATTTGAAGATCTGATGGCGGTATTTGGTGATAAAAGTAATCAATACTCACCATTTGAGTTATTAGGTATATATTATCAACAACAAATTAATACTGGTAAAGTCTCGGATAAAATCATTAGTAATGTTGCTCATGCAATGATCGATCATAAAGTTTTGAGTGTTGGGACTAATAATTTGGTTAAGAGTAGTCGCTCATTGCTAACTTCATCAAGAACTACTAGTGCTGCTGCCTCAACAAATTCCTTTTGTAGTAGTGGTATGAAAACTGTTCTTGGTCTTTTTGAAGCTGCGGCAAAAGGGCCGTTAGCTCCTATTTCGATATTGACTAAAGTTGCAACATCATTACAATATTCAGTTTGTCCTGAGAAAGCAACGGATTCCTCAAAACAATTTCTTCGAATTGAAACTGAGCTAAGAGAATTGAGGGATGATATGTATGCAATTAGAAACGGAATTACTCAAATAGCGGATAACATTACGGCAAGTGACATGTATAATATCATGAACAGTTTGAATAATCGTGCGATAGAAATGAATTCAGTTTTGATGCACTATCATAGTTTTTTAAATAACCAGCCAGATGGTAACGGTCGATATCATCAGAGTTTGCAGTCGTTTATGGCTAGTTATGGTGGGATAAATAATGTAGTAACTTTGCCAGTATGGAGTAATTCATTGGATGGACTTTATCGTGATGCACAAAGACTACGAAATCATGTCCAATCATTAAACGCTGAGACGCAAAGATTGAGAAATTTGTTGAATACTTTTTGTGCTTCACCAGAGCGAATTCCTGGTAGCGTGATTAGTCGTAGAATTCAGTGCAATTATTATACGCTTGAAACATATGTTGGTTATAGTAGTATTGCTAATGCAGCGCAGCAGGCTCTTCAGGATATGCTTGATTCAACTAGTGGTATTCAACGGCATATTAATTTTGTCTATTTGAATAATCAGGCTGCTTTAAATGGTGACTTTAACTCTTTCCAAGCATCATTGCGATCTAATTTTGGTTCACAAAGTATGTTTTATAATCCGATTCATGAGATTGAACCTACATTGGGGCGGAATATTCAACAAGTTGGCTGTACAGCCTCTTTACGTGAAAATGGACGGATGACAAATTATCCATATATTACTGATTGGCATACTGGAGCAAATCCATATGTGACTGTGAGATGCCCAGGAAATCAACAAAATACTTTTTTTACGTCTCGTTATCAGTATAGAAGTTCAAATGGGGTTAATTCGATGAATCCACGTAATGTTATGGGTGTCCTAGTTCCAAGGGAGTTCTTTACACATTCTGAAAACATTAATCAATTTAATACATCAGGGGATATTACGCATGGAACTGGAATAAAAGATGGAACAGAAATGTGGTATCGATTGATCGCACCTCAAAATACAAGAATATATTCAACTAATTTGCGCAATATCGCTGATATTGTCGAAAATCGCCTAAACCCACATCAGTTTCATTATAGCTCTAGGAATGGAACGTGGAATATAATGGTGTCGATTAATAATAATTTGAGCAATGTTAACGTGTATGAGAATAGATTTAACGATGCTTTGATAAATTGGACTAATAGAACTGCTAATGCAACGAGAGAGTTGAATAGTTTTATTCGGTTTACAGATGAATCAGGAGTTAGCCGAGTATGGAATATACGACCAAAATATGTGCGTAATTTTGCACCAGTAGTTAATGAAAATATGAGTGAAACTTTCTCACAGCAATGTATGACATATGATTGCAGCGCAAGTAATGCGAGCTCTGATGTTAGTTTTAGTCGATTTACTGATTTTCCACAACGGGCTAGGTATGGATGGTCTCCAAGTCCTTCTGGGACACTTGCTTCATCATATATGATGACTGTGGATGGGACTAGAATCTCGGTGCGTTAGGTAATAAATTTCCTCTTAATGGATGTAATATTGAATTGAGTTTATTGTTATAATGAATAAAATATAAAACCACTTGTATTGGGTGGTTTTATATTATTTCAAGATTTATTTCTTTTGCGAGTTTTTCATCAAGAATAATTATGTATGGCTTAGATAAGGATTCAGGAATTGCTTTATGATAGCCATGTTCAACTGCCAATTGAGCCAGCAATTTTGAATTAGAACCTGTTAAACCAAATTTTTTGCTGATTTGCTTGGCGATGATATTTGATATGGTGCTTCGTCGTATCCCTAAAATCTGAGTCATTTGCTCAGGCGGTATTGAGTTTGCGAGTAAAAAGAGAATTTCATGTTCACGCTCGGTTAGTTTTATTGGATAAACGTTGCTGGTTTTGTTTGCTGATGAGGAATAGCCAAGAATATTTTGCATATAGTCATGATGGCTAAAAAATGGTACGTTTGTTGCAAAACTCTGAATGCCAATAACTTCGCCAGAAGGATGCAATATTGGGACATAAGTAATTAAATAAGCAATAAACTTATCATTATAAGGTAATAAATCTATAAAATTTACTACTTCTTTGTTCCTGAATATACTTAGTTGAAGCTGATATATTTTTTGAATGTAGTGGTGAATGAACTCTACAAATACTCCCGTATATTTAGATCCAAAGATTTTGGTTCCTAAGTCTGCTCTTTGATTATCTCTAAATGTGATTCCCACCGCATCTTCCCACGATTGCATGGCAATAGATTGTGCTGAGTAGTTCGTGCAGATGGCTATTTTACAGTCATAATCGTAAATAACAGAGTATATCTTCTGATTTACTAATGGTAAAAAATTGGCTATTACTACATTATGTAGGTATTCGTGTTTTTCTTTTTGATTTAACATATCCGCAACAAATATATATTGATAAAGTATATGAGGATTTTATCAGAAAAGTGCTATATATTCTATTTTGTTTGTGTTCTTAATTTTTCTGGCTGTGCTATTTTTATTACGTAACTAATATATTATCGTTTGATGAAATTGGTTAATGTATCTATATTGCAACAGATGCTATGAGTTAATTCTAGATTATTTTCGTAGCCTAATGATAGTTATGAATTATATATTGTGTTTTATTGTTTTATTACAATGTTTTATGGATCAAGTGCGTATTCGAATAGACAAAATTATCTATTGTTAAGACACTTAATAACCTATAAAATACTTCTTATGAGATGCAACAGCATACAATGTAATTAAAAAAGGAATCTACGATGGAAAAGAAAAAACTACTGCTAACGATCGCACTTTTAAGCGTTTTAGCGAGCCCTATTTTTGCAAGTTCAAATGCCAAAACACCAGTAAAAAATAAAAGCTTACAATCATCTGTGAGTGATAATTGGGCGGTACTTGGTGCGCCAACTCTTTATGCAACCCGTATGCCTACCAGTTCACTGATTTGTATGAATACTCAAGATTCTACTATTGGTACATCTCCTCAAGCAGGATTTAATTTTACCTCTCAAGCAAATAATTCTGCCATTAGTGCTTCTCTTAATCTTGGTTTGAGTGCAGAAAGCGTGGAAGTGTTTACCTTTTTTAATGGTAGTGCCAATGCATCTTTTGTGGCCACAACTAAAAATACTGCGTATACATTAAATTTTGTTTATCTTTACACCTATTCTACAGATGCTAAGCTTAGCCCAGCAACTTATGGAAACGCAAACCTAAGTTCCTCAGGGCAAAGTGCACTTGCCGCTGGGCAAGCTGCGTTTTTTACCAGCTGTGGTGATTCATTTGTTAGTAATTTAAACGCCGGAGTGGTGTTAGCGGTTAACGTTGGAGTAAATTTCAAATCCAAATTAGATACCTATAACTTCCAAGAATCCGCATCTTTATCGGGAGCTTCTTTACCAACGATATTGCAATCGATTGAAGCAGAGCTTAAAAATCAAGGCAGTACCGCCACCATTTCAGTATCTGCACTACAAAATGGTGGAACTCCAGAAAGTATGCAAAACATTTTTATTAACCCAGAAACAGGTAATTTTAATACGATGTTCTGTAATTCGGAATCGGTACAAAACTGTCAGGTAATTATTGATGGAATTAATCGCTATGCACTAGGACTTCCATCCCAAGTTCAAAATGATAGTGGGATGATTTATAATAATCTTTATTTCTTTAATCCAGTGCTGAATTCTTACTCCTCTTTGGGAATCACGGTACCAAGTCCGCAACCACTATCTGATGCTGTGCAAACTGCTCAAAATACGATTCTGGAACAGTTAACTATTTATAAAAATCGGATTGCAGCTTTAAATACGTATCAACAAAACTCATTGCCAATTCTACCAGATGTGAAGTCTTTTATCGCGAGCCAGGTTAAAAATCTAAATAGTCGGGTTAGCTATATTAACAGTAAAGCTGAGGATTGCTTTAATGCTTATGCCGATACTTGTCCGGCAATAGTTACTCAGATCAGTAATACGTTTAAAAGTAGTCCAACTATCTATGGTTTTGATAAGGTGAAGTATGGATACTTGTTTGATGAAAGTTGGTATTATACAAGAGACGGTCACACTTTAAATTATCTTGTACCAGTTTCATTTGCCGGAATATTTGCTAATTATTCTACCGATAAGAAAGGTAATCTGGATAAAACTAGTAAAACATCTCAAGCCTTTTACTCTGAAGAAAACGGGGTGAAATATGTCAATCAGTTTGTAATTAGATCTGGGTTATTTACTTACAAATGTTTACCTTCAGCGAATGACAGCAAGTTTAGTTCCACCAGAAATTTTACTTGTAAGGGTGGCTTGTTGGGCTTAGATTCTTTTGATGCACAATTTGTGAAATCAGTAAATCCAATTTAATAAAACAGAATAATATCTTGAAAGAACAAATCATGAAACAAAATAAATTTAATCTTCATTTAATATTAGGGCTAGTTTTCTCTGCATCAATTTTAACGGCATGTAATGGAACGACTGGTTCGTCTTCAAGTAACCAAGTAACTAGTGCAACCATTCCAACATTAAGTGGCTTAGCTTATGATCCAGTGGCTAAAGCGGTGTTCAGTGTGAATTCACAAGGTACGTTATGTCAGTTACCAGTAAAAAATATACCTGGTAATCTTGACTGCAATATAGTAGCTCCAGATAATATTGTGATTTCATCACAGGTTGTGAGTGATAATCAAGGCAATATTTATGCAATAGGTAGCCAGCCTGCTTCAACTGATAATTTTGTACTGAAATATCAAACCAGCAGCAATACTTGGACTAGCGCAAATATTGATATTCCATTTGTATTGTCATTTAGTAAGCTACTTTATCGTCAAGGTAACCTGTATTTAGCAGATCCAAATTTATCAACATTGTACACAATAAATCTTAATAAAAACATTCTTGAGTCATCAGCTGAATTTTTCACCCCAGGGCCTGCTGTCTTGGAAGATTTTGATCAAAATGGGAATTTATTTTATACCTATCAAACTAATAATGTTCAGCCAGATTTTTCTGTGGTTTCACAAACTGGTGTTTATACTTTGCCGATTGCTAGCAGTAAAGCAGCTGGCACTCAGTTTGGTGAAAGTAATGTTTATATTAATGATTTAGTTTACGTAAAAAATACTGCATACGCTTGTGCGGAATCAGATTTTCTTTACTTACCAGCTGGCTCAGATGCGAATAGTAGTTGGCAAGTGTTAACTAACTCTTCTCAACCAGGTTATTTTTCGTGTGATTACATAACTACTGATGGAAGTAGTTTATATTATGTTGAAGGGCAGTGGACAAGTAATGAAACCTTTAATAATAATTATGTAAGCATGATGGCAATAAATTAATTTGTTGTTACAACAATAAGCAGATTAGATAAAGATATGTGATGTTTTATTGTTATAAATAAATTTTGAGATGAAATGTAGATAAGTTATGGGCTCTTTGTGCCGCAGATCCATCTTCCACATAAAGAGCCAATTTTATAACATAGAGTTAAGTTTCAGTTAGAGTTCTAATTTAGTTTAGGATGAACGTTTAAATAATTTATATTGTTTGAAAGAAAAAAATGATACAGCTCAATAAAAAAGTCGTACTAAGTATTTCTTGCATGGTTTCTAGTTTAATATTATCAGCGTGCAATAATGTTGGTGCAAGTTCAACTACCCCGTTACCATGTGATAGTAGTCTAGTAATAAATACCAGCTCAAACACTATCTCATCCGTAGAAAGTTATGCCCAGCAAATAAACTGTCCAGTTCCAGCGGTAAACATTTGTACGGCATTTGACATTGATAACACTTTGATTACGAATGAGCCTAATTTAGGTGGTGAGGCCTGGGGTAATTGGCAAGAATATTTGACAGAAAAAGATCCTAGTAATCCATATTTGGCGACAAATTGGCTAAGTAATGTCGGAGTTTATCAGGCTCAGTCAGGAATCAGGTTCTTAATTAATTTTAAACCTGTTGAATCTATAACTGCAGCCTCTATCGCGAGTTTACAGGCAAAATATCAGACAATTGCAATTTCATCACGTGGTTTTTCATCGCTGGCAACTACAAGCAGACAACTTGCTGCAAATCAAATTGATATGTCAATTAATCCGATTGGTGATCATCAATTTGACAATAGTTTCTTGCAACAAAATAAATATAAAAATGATCTAAAAATGTATTATGATGGTATCTATTATGTTGCAGGTACTTCAAAAGGTGAAACATTACTAAGCATGATACAGTATTACCGCAAAAAGATGAATCAACCAGACTTATGTGAAGTTTTGATTATGCTAGATGATACACCAAGTAAAATAGATGATATCATTCTTAATCTTAAAGGACAAATAGGTATCGTTGGGATAAACTATACTGCATTACCACAGGCTGTCAATCCAGCTAATTGGTATCCGCAATTATGGGAGAGCCAATCTCCAGAATTGATGAGCACTATTTATAATCTGAACCATCAGTAATTTGATATAGCTAACACAAGTTGAAATTACCTATTTTTAATATAGTAAGATATTGATATGTATTTTGCTTGCATGTTAACTACGGCAAAAGATAAAGTTTCTGATGGTAAAATGAAATTACTAATGTAGTAGACTAAATTAACGATTTAGTCTACTACATTAGTTTTAAGAGTTCATCTGGATGTCATCTTGATGTATGATTGTGCTACAGGCTTTTAATCAATATTATGAATAGACAAAAGCATCTATTGTTGAAGATCAAAAGTTATTTTATAATTTTATATGTTGTAATGACTGTTTAAGTGAAAATTTGAAGGATTAAAAATGAAGAAGATACTTGTTTGTGTCGTAGTGGGTTTAACTTTAGGTGCATGCAATCCTTCTGAATCAAATTATGCTGGTGATGATGGCAATCCCAATACTAATGGGAATGGTGCATATCAAGTGCCAGAAAGCGGTATGGTTTTAAAAGGTGTTGGACAAAAGGGTTTACAAACCGCGGGGATAGGAGTTAGTCTACTACAGCTGGGAATTAAAGCTGCTGCAAGTTCTTTGGGTACTTCCGTTGGAAAGGGTGTTTTAGCACAGTTTCTGGGTGATCCGAATCAAAAACTGTATGATCGGTTTGATCAAGTTGATACAAAGCTTGCAGAGATTAACAAAAATTTAGAAACTCAACTTAAGCTTAATGCTCAAACTTTGGCAACGTTGAATAAGTTCTATCTTGAGTTTGCAAATAAATCACTTGAAGATAAGCTTTCTGATGTTAACGGAGAATTAAAAGAAATTAGCACCAGAAATAGTTTATTTAACGGTAAAAATGTTTATGGCTCGCTGGATAACACTGAATTGGATAAAATATATAGCAATGTACAGACTCATAAAGATTATCCAACATTAATAACCGTTGGTGTTACTAATGCTGACAAGATTGACTCCAAAGGTGCTAAACAAAATAAGGCTCTGAATTTAGATCCTGTAAGTACTGAAAATCTTTATGTTACATTTCAAAATACATTCATCAACGATGTATCTAAATCCGGTAACGTGATTAATGCATTTCAGGGAGATAAGGCAGCGTTTTTGTCCAGACTTGCTACAGTTGGGTTACTCGATAATCAAGACATGATGATGTATGTTAATGGTTATAATTACAATATCATGAATATTAGGCTTCAATTATTGACATCATTACAAAAACTTTATAATATGCAATTAGTTCAGCTGGCTTATTACTATGGGGCAAAAGCAAATTTAGATGTTAAGTTTACTTCTTCTGATCCAGCAAATCCAATGCCAGCACAGAATCAAGGTTTAGACGGCTTTAAGAAAGCGGCGCAAATGCTATTTAACACTTATGAAGCTGATCTGAATAATCTGAATCAAGCATTTGCAACATATTTGCCATTTATTACGGAGAGTGATGTTGCTAGACAAATAAATTTCGACTGGTTTGACTATAAACAAGCTTTGTTATTCGATCAAACCTTTTTACAGAGTATTGATGAGAGTGCGCCTCTTCCACTTTCTAATAGACAATGTGAGGTTACTGGCTTAACTTTTAATTCAATCGGCGACAGCATAAACAAATATGGTCTAGTTAATTTGGGCATTAATTGTTATTTGGGTAATGGGACGTGGAAGTCTGCTAATGTGGTCTTCCCTGCGGTTAAAGATGGGGCTAAGATTGTACGTTATGCGTATCATACAATTTATGTCACTTCATCTCAAAAGCTTTCAATTGGTAGCTTTTCTACTGCGCCAAGACAACTAACTCCTGATGATATTAAAGCTTTTGCAGAACAAACTAGTTCTAAGGATAGTATTAAAGATGGAAATATCAAGGACTTGATTGATAGGGATACTTCTGGTTATGGATATGATTGGGTTAAAAAAAGTACAGATAAAAAGGACATGGTATTATTTAGCCCTGCAAAAGATAATAGTGGCGGTCTTGGTGTAGACTGGGCAGCAGGAGACTTTGAGTTAAAAGATAATCGTAATGAGATCACTCGTATACTACCAGTTACATACTATGATGGTGATAAGGGCGGTAGTTTAAACCGTACTCAGACGAATAGAAATCACTCGATAAATGATGAAGTAATCTATAACATGCGATTTAGTCAAGAGGTAAAGGCAAAAGATGATTCGCGTGGAGCTGGCGATCCTGTAACATATTTTTATAATTTGGCAAGTTATCGCAACCATTGGTTTGTAATTAAAATGAGTATGGGATATGTTGATGCGAGAGCAGTACAGTCATTGGGAATAGGGTGTATTGATTCTGCATGCAGTCGTGTTTCTAATACTACTTTAAAGTGGTCGACTTCAGGTGTAGAGGTTAAATTAACCCCGCCACCGATTAAAAATAATGCAACAGCTGTTCGATATTCACATTATAATGGTGAAGAGTTCCAAACGTTAATTTCGGGGACAGGTAAGTAATTAATTGGTGTCATGTATTAATCGTGTAGATTGTGCAAAGTGAGGAGGCTAATTTATAGTGGGTAGCTATGAATAATCTCCTCGATTTTTATAATGAAAATGTAATACCCCCTAAAAAAGATACCATTTTGAATTATAGAGATTTGCAATAATGATTGACACAGTAAATGGTCTAAACAATGGAGAGTTTAAAATTGGCAGAAAATTTTAGTTGCAACTGCTAGTTCTTAACTTTTGCCAATTAATGTGTTTATGATGGTTATTATAAAAATTGCATTTAAAATACAGTTTTTATTGAGTCTTAAAGATTAAATTTACGCAGGTTATACGCATCTTCCTAGAAGTAATATTCCCAGCGTGCGCTAGTAGCAAAAGCTTCCAGCATATGCTTTTGTACTACTGAACTTGCCTGTTCATAGTAGCGATTACTAATCTCAATCGCAGCATTTACGCCACGTGCAAAATCTTCGCCTGCATAATTATCAATCCATAATTGATATGGATTGTCAATGACAGAAAATTGTTGAGTATGACAACCTAACTGGTAATAAATCCAAAAACAGGGTAATACCGCAGCGATAGCAACTTCTACCGCTTGATTGTGGCTACAAAAGTGTAAATAACTGGTATATCCCAGTGATGCAGGGCTAATTTGCCTGCTAATTTTTAAATTCATTTGTTGGCGAAAATGTTCGTGTACGACTTGCTGTTCTGCAACAATCGCACCTTTAGCAAAATCTAAAAATTGCAGGATATCGTGACTATTATCCAAACGGGAGGCAATTTTAGCTAAAACTCTTGCATAATGTTGTAAATAATAGCTATCTTGTTCAATATAATAAGCAAACTTATCGCGTTCAAGCGTACCATTCATCAGTTCTTGATTAAATGGTTGCTGGATAATTGCTTGATAATTGGCTTCATTTTGTTGCCATGCAAGTTGTGAAAATTTCATATTTGGTTTTCCCTTAAAACTATTAAAAGCCACATCAAGAGCATTCCTTGAGAGACGATAAAGTCGAAGATTCAAAGGCAATTGGTAGCTAGTTCCACCAGTGGTGAAAATGATTAACTGGTCCATGCCCATGTCCAATGGTGACATCTTTAAAGCTTAGCATGGCTTGATAAAGATAGTCTTTGGCATTTTGACAACTTGTACTTAAATCATTGCCGTGCGCAAGATTAGCTGCAATAGCTGCCGATAAGGTACAACCAGTACCATGGGTGTTGATAGTTTCAATCCTTGGTGCTTTAAACCAATGTTGTGTAGAACCAGTAAATAATAAATCATCGCAGGAGATACCGTCCAAATGTCCGCCTTTGAGTAAAACATTTACATTGCCAAGCTTATGGATGACTTCAGTACTTTTCAGCATATCATCAGGTGTCTTGATTTTCGTATCACTTAGCGCTTGTGCTTCGTTAATATTGGGTGTAATTAAAGTTACTTGTGGGATTAGCTCTTGTTTTAGCGTCTCAACTGCTTCAGGTAAAAGTAAATAATCGCCACTCTTGGCTACCATTACAGGATCAAGAATGATTGGAATGTTTTGGACATGTTTAGCTAGAAACTTTGCGATTAGGTGAACAATTTCCTGATTAAACAGCATCCCTATTTTAATAACGTTGGGGGTAATATCACTAAAAATAGTCTCTAATTGTTCTTCAATTGCAGCAAGGGGTAAATTAAAACAATTGCGTACGCCACAGGTATTTTGAATCGGTAGGGCCGTTAAGACACTCATGCCATAGCAGCCCAAAGCCGAAAAGGTTTTTAGATCGGCTTGCAATCCAGCGCCACCTGAGCCATCAAACCCTGCAATGGTTAATGCACTGATCAACATAGTTTATACCTCCTTGGCAAAAGATTGGCTGATTCGCGTTTCAAACCATGCCCAGTCTGGCCGATAGATGCAGTCGATAAATCTAACTTTAAAGCTTGCTGGAGCTGATTCATCTCGTGCAGCTTGTTCGGCACATAGGGTATAGTAAACTACTGCTAAATAGCTGGCAAGAGCATAATCCTTGCAAACGGCGGCAAATCCGGCAATTACTGCGCTCAAACAACAACCCATGCCAGTTACTTTAGTCATTAGCTCAATCCCAAATTTATTTTGATAATTGGCATGTGGAGCATAAATTAAATCAATTTTACCGCTGACAACAATAGTTTTTTGCGTTTGCTTGACTATATTTTGCGCGCTGAGCATTGCACTGAGACTCTCTATGCTACTTTCAACACCGTAGCTAGAGAACGAGCTGGAATTAAGTGCCATAATTTCGCTGGCATTGCCACGGATGATATTTGCCAAAGGTAAGAGTTCTTGTGCTAATCTAGTTCTGCTGCGAGTAGCTCCTGCACCAACAGGATCAAGTACCACACATTTATTCTGCTGCTGCATTAGTTTGCCGGCATCTGTGGCACGGTGGGTAAATTCCGCATTTAGTGTGCCAATATTGAGGTTGAGGCTATGCGCGATGGTAGTTAACTCGACCAGCTCTTCGCTGCTTTCTGACATAATTGGCGCGCAACCTAGTGCAAGTAGTATATTTGCCATAAAATCCTGCGTTACATAATTAGTTAGATTCAATACTAACGGTTTTGCCTGCTGTAACTGTTGATGCGTGTCATAAAGTTGTTGATAAAGATTAGTCATGTTGATTACCTCCTTGATTAAGTTGCTGATTTAACTCTTGGATATATTGCCTTGGGTTATCAGCTTCATGAATTGCACTGATAACTGCGACACCACTAATTGGGATAGCACCAACCTGAGCAATATTGCTAAGATTAATTCCACCGATGGCAATAACTGGATGATAAGACATTTGGCAAAATTTAGCTAATCCATCAAGACCCCAAATATGTTCAACATTGTTCTTACTTTTACTCGGAAATACTGCGCTGGCAGCAACATAGTTAATTGAATGTGACAAATTGGCTTGCTCCAATTGTGTATTATTCTCAATAGAGATACCAATAATTTTGTCTGCGCCCAAGATGGCACGGGCAGCATCAGGATCTCCGTCTTTTTGCCCCAGATGTAGACCATCAGCATTTAGCTCTAGTGCTAGATGAAGGTTGTCATTAATAATCAGGGGTACAGAATATGGCTGTAGCAGGTCTTGCAGTTCACGTCCTAAACTGAGTAAGCTACTAGCAGACCAATTTTTTTGCCGTAGTTGTAGATGTGTGATACCAGATTTGGCACTAAGTTCAATAAATTTTAAATATTCGGCGTGGTTGTCATCAGGGCAAGCTGTAAGTAAATGGAGTTGTCTTTGGTGAAATGAGTTGCTCATTTTGTAACTTTCACAAAATAAGCGTAAAGAAGGCAATCTGTGTTGAAATGATAAATCGCGATCAGCCTCCCTACGCTGGTATTATCCAGAATCAGGTTCAAAGGGTTAAGGATGTTTCCTCTCTCAGCGACTAAAGCGTCGCACCCCCGCTAGAAGATATTATAAACCAACTATTACTAAATGAGCGAAATTTTTCTCTGGATGTTAGCTTGTGCCATTAGTTTAGCCAAAAATATCAGAGTAGACAAAATCATCTATTGTGAATAATCGCTTAAGAACTTATAATCTGTAATTATTAGCTACACAAAGTATTTAAAGTTGGTAACTTGAGCTTTTTATGCTACGGTTATCTGTTTGAGGTGTTTGATAGGTAAGTGTAGTTAGCTAAATTCTATATTATGCAAGGATAAAATGTGATGAGTGAAATCAAATTTTTTCAACGTTCAGCAATCGTAATTGTTCTGAGTGCGTTATTATATGGCTGCAATAGTGCTGCAAATAGTAGTAACCAACCAACAGAAGCCCAATATGAAAATTTTAGTTATACTAAGGTTGGTGTAGCACTTAATGCTGAGTACAGTGTTAATAATTTATTTGTAAGTAATGGTAGTATTTATCTCTCACTTGCGGACCAAGAAGAAAGTACTTTTGGTTATGCTCAAATTGACAAAAATGCAAGTTCTTCTGGTAGTTATCAAACCATTTATTTAACTACTCCTAATGATCATCAGTATTCATTGATCGGGGATATGGTTGTAAATCAGGATGATTCTACATTTTATGTACCAGTTGCGTATTCAAATGGTAGTGGATATGACTATACTTGGCTGAAATATCAACCTGGAGCTACTGTTTCTTTTGGTCGTGTTGGAAATTACCCCGTATCGTATGAGTCTTCTTCACAGTTCGCACTTAAGTCTGCGAGTTTTTCTGGCGGAATGATTTACGCCAATTATGCGAGTAATTTGGTTGGTTTTGCAGAAAATAGCAGTAAAGAATTGTTTAAAGATAATCAATTGTTATTATCGTGGCAAGACTCATTTACGGTTGCTGGGAATGAGATGATTGCGATAAATCAGAATGACAACGGTTTGGTGAGATTATCACTAGATAGTAAAAGTCAATCGCCAATAGGTGAAAATTTTGTGGCTTTAGCCAGCAAAGGTTTTGAAGCAATGCCAAAGTTTACTATTTATAATCATAATATTTATACTTTGGCGATATATCGTAGCGGCAGCAATCAAACACCCCATTTGGCGCTTTGTCAGATTAGTGATGCAGCCAATTCAACAGATGAATGGGGTTGTAAAGTTGCTAAGAATTCTTTAACAATCGGTAGTCAATTAATCAATCTTGATGTGGATAAACAGACAGGCAAATTATACTTTGTTTCGTATAATTTGGTGAATGGTACTCAGCTTTATGTTATTAACTAGAATTTCTCAGGAATTTATCATGAAATTACAAAGAACTCTTTTACAATTTTCAATTTTAGGAATGTTGTTAAATCCACTTGGTAGTATATTTGCTGAGAATATAGCACAAAAACAACTACAAAGTGGTCATGAATTACAGTTTGATAGTCCAGAACATTTTGATTTGGGGGCTTATGCTTTATTAAGTCTTTCATCTAGCCAAGGTGGCGTTGACAAAATTTATGGAAATAAATTAATTGTAAAATCATTACAGACTTCGTACGGGCAGATGAATTTAAGCTTTGCGGATATTTTCTGGCTAGGCGGGGATATTATTGGAGAACCAAAACAAATAATTGGATCTTCGTCAACTCCAGCGATTACATTTCAAAATAATTTAGCGGCTTTTGATAAGTATAAGGATTATATTCCTGCTGTTTTTACTGTTTATAGTAATGTAATTAATGATGTACAAAAATTTGTAGATACAGGTTCTACTCTTGTGGTGCCAGATAAATATAATTATGAATATAATAAAGCTACTGGTGGTTGGGGTGGTGCGGCTGGATCGCTGTTAAAGTCTGGTCTTTATTTAAAATTAGCACAGTACAACTATGATCATTTTGGTGAGAATGCGGTTAAGTCTTATGTTGCTGGTCATACATTGGCACTAGAGTATGCCAGTAAAGCAACTAATGCTGAGGAGCTTAAATATGCTTATTTTGTCGAAGGTTATGCAGATCACTTTCTAACCGATCTTTTTGCTACCGGACATTCACGTACACCACGAATAGAGATTGTTAATTATTGTGCAAATTTGGGTCAAGGACCTGCTTCGTTCTTGACTAAATTAATGCATGATCAAGATGGTACTACTGGGTTAACTTTGGTGAATGGTAAAGGAGAAACTTGGTTTGGAACTGGTGATGAGAATTTTTATACTCCTGCGAACAAAGATAACAAATTAAGAGCGTTGAGCGTAGTTCAGCAATCAGTTGATCAGGTATATAATGCTTATGTAAGTAAAAATGCCAATGTGGATCTCAATATTACAGAAATGAAAAAAGTTATGCCAGACATTGAGGCAACTGCTAATTTGGCACAAAATACAGCCATGTTTCCTCCAATGTACAAAATAGTTAAGGGAACGGATGGAAGTTTAATTATTAACCAATATGATGCTAAAACTAAAAGCTATCACCAGTTAAAGTGTCTTTCGAGCGCTACTGCGGCAGCATGGAATTATGTTTTTAATTAGTCAAGTTGATTTGAAACTGTGGATAGACAAAATTATCTATTGTAATAAAATCAACAGTATATAATAATAACGTCACAAGGTAGCACTGGCTACTAAATAATTTAGCGTGTATTAATTTTTATTTATGATGAGGAAATAATTATGAGGAAACTTGGGCAACCAAAAATATTATTAGCTGTACTTTGTTCTGCGATTGCTTTTAATGCACACGCTTCTTTTTGGGATAATTTCTTGGGGAAGAATGTTGGTGATGATGGTAACGTAAATACTAAAGGTAACGCAGCGGCTGCGGCTAATAAAGGTAAAACATCACAGGCTGCTAATAAAGCGTACGTTGGTTTAGTTAATGATACAAAGAGTATTTTAACTTCTGCCGTACTAAAAGATAAAACGGGTAAAGTTTTATATACCAGTACCGCAGGTAGAACCTGTGCTGCTGGTGCTGTATGCTGGTTACGTGTATTGCCAGGATTGATGACTAAGGGTAATACGTTTTTCTTTTATAACAATAGTAAATTAGTTTCGGCTTTGGTGTTGGATAATTTACCTGCTAACGCATCGCTATACAATATTGGTGCCAATATGGATAGTTTGGGGCTTTATGTCATGAATAAGATTCGGGCTGTGAATCCTAAAGTCACGTACACTCGTATTGATAATGATATTCAAACTACTACACTAAGTGCTACACCATACCAAGAATTAGCAGATTATTACCTTGACTTAATGGGTAACTCTAAAGATAATACAGCTCAAGAAGCTAAAGTTATTAAATCTATGGCAGACCAATTTGCTAAAAATAAGACTATTCCAGCTAACCCATCAACTAACCGGTTAAGTAATAAAAACATGGTAATGGCAAAAAAACGTACACTGGCGAAAGCAAATGGTCCAATGGTGGGAGCTACGGCACCAGCCTCAGCTGAGGCTAACCCAGTTAAAGACGCACTTTGTTCTCAGACTTTAGATTCTGCAATGGATGGTTTATCTTTAATTCCTATGATAGGAGATGTTGTAGCGACTGCAGCTAAAACAGCTAAGTCTGCCTCCTGTCCAAGTGATGACCAAGATGTTAAAGACTTTATGGCAGAGCAATTCGCCGTAGTAAATACTAAATTGGGCGAGATTTCAACGCAGTTAGTAGGATTAGAGAATCAGTTAAAAGAGTTTGAGCAAACTTATAATACCGATAAATTAACTGAACAAAAGACCGATGTTGATAAGTATGATATCAAATTGACCACATGGTTAGGGAATTATCAACGAGCGTTGCTGACGTCACGAGGTAAAGATGGCAAAGAATATAACTCTTTAAATGAAATGGTTAGTTCTTTTGGGAGTCTCGATAAAGCGTTTGCCAAGAATCCAGAGTTAAGAGGTATACTAAATGGTCAGTTGTATACCGATGATGCTCCATATGACGCAATAGTTAATTTAGGGACTATTTCGACATATTTCTCAACTGCTAAAAAAAATCAGATATGTAGTAATCCGGATAAGATTGCAGGTAATGTCTTAGAAATTAGAGCAGCATGTAATGCTATTATGGTTGCCATGTATAGTAAAAATGTTATCTTGGCAAAACAAATGGCATATGCCTATAACGACGTATACAAAGTATATCAAATTGATAATCGTACAGATAAAAAAGTTATCCAAGTAATTGAATCTGGTAACTTTGCAGCTTTGGAAAAAAATATTGAGCAGATGAATCCAAAAATAGCCATTACTAAACCAGTTGGAGATAGTGAGCCAGTATTTAATCTGGTAAGTAATTTAATGGCGAAAGGTTTTAACGTGACTGGTTGGTATACTGACGCTGATAAACGTTATCTAGAAGTTAATTATACTCTTGGTGGTACTATCATTAAATCTAAGTATGCATATCAACACCCAACTCGCGATGGAGATAGAATCAGTTATGCAGCTAATGCTGAGATTGACAGCAATATCGCCAATGTAATGGGTGTTCCAGTTCCAGAGCGCTTTTTTACTGCAGATGGTAAAAGTCGCAATAATTATGGTGCTATTGAAGCATTCCCTTGGACAAATCAATCAAGCATTGGTAGAGTAATTAGCGTTCCTGTTGCCACAAATTTTGCTGTGCCAGCAAATGGAAATATAGCGATAAATGCTTTTGGATTTTCTCCTGAAAATAATTATAATAAGAGTCAAATGGTTTCTCCTAATCTAGGTTTTATTGAAGGAGTACGTAATATTTTTGTGCCAAGTCCAACTGCTGCGAATACGTATCTTGTTCAATATCCTTCTGATGATTTTGACCGGATTGGAGCCGGAGGTTTCTTTACTTTTATGCGCTATACCGCTGCAGATGGGTACACTTATATTTGGACGATGCGTACATGGTTGAAAGAAGGTGGGGCTCTTTCTGACTCATTCAAAAATGAATGGTTGGGAGCTCCGCAGTGTATGACCAATGATTGTTTAGCCATTGATACTGGTGCAAAACTTGAAAGCCTGAAATTCCAAAACGGACCAACGGTTACTTGGACATTTGATGACTTCCATACTTTTACTCTTAATGTAAAGTGAGATAGTTACTAAAAAACCACGCCACGGCGCGTGGTTTCTATTTGAACTATTGCAATATAATTTTTATAACTAAGGATTCAGCGTTAGATGTAAATTTATTGTTATTAAGCGGAGTATTTATTGTATTCTTTTACTAAAACTTGCTATACTAGTCATCTATTGTGTTTCTATAACATTAGTTGTTAATTTATTGTTGATTATATAATTGGTGTAAGCAGCTGAGGTGAACTTATTTAATCTGCTTTGAACAATATGATTTATTGGCGATTTTATTTTTTAGGATTTTATTATGTCAATTTGTAAAAGAAATTTAATTTCAATATGTATACTTTCTACTACAGCTATGTTTTTAGCTGCATGTAATTCTGGTGGCAGTTCAACTACTAATAATACATCATACCAAATGGTAGTCGACGCTGGAAGTAGTGGCAGCCGAGTTTATGTTTATCAAGTTAATTCAGGTACTAGTTTGCCGTCAATTACTGATATTTTTGAATCAAGTAATAAAACTGGTTTGGCAACATTTAAGAATAATCCAGAGTCTGCTGGTAGTGTTGGTATTCAGCCATTATTGGATAGTGCAATTAGCTTTATGAATACCACTTATGGTATACCGCCACAGCAGATTCGTGCTAGTGTGATGGGTACTGCGGGTATGAGACTTATTTCAGAACCTGCGCAAACCGCTATTTATCAATATGTGACAAATACAATTGTGAATGATGGTTTAATTCTTGGTGATGTTGGCACGATTACTGGTCAAGATGAGGGGCTTTATTCATGGGCAGATGTAAACTATTTACAAAATAATTTTAATGGTGCACAAACTACTAATGGTATCGTTGAAGTTGGTGGAGCATCCGCGCAAGTAGCTTATTCTACTAGCTCTGTGTCTAGTTCAAATATTGTTTCTACTACAATCAATGGTCAAACCTATAATGTTTATGCAATTAGTTATTTGGGTCTTGGTCAAGATCAAGCAGTTGCCTCAATGCAAGCGTTAAATCCTTCGACTAAAGGTCAGTGCTATCCTACTGGTTATACTTCTGCAAGCATTACTGGAGCATTTAATTTCTCTGGATGTACGTCTAATTATGCAGCTGTAACTGGTCAATACGGTGAATCATTAAGCACAATGAGTTCACAAGCTGGGTTTTCAAGTAATAACTTTATTGGTTTAAGTAGCGTTTACTATGCGTTAGATTTCTGGGGTATAACTCAGACTCCGACTCAGTTAGTTCCGATGATTAATGGAACATGTAATTTATCTTGGACAGATATGCAAGCTTCTTATCCTGGTAATAAATATCTGTTTGGTCAATGTGCTAATGCGACGTATATGAATCAATTTTTATATGGTAGCTTAAAACTTGGTTCAAGCCAGTTGACCTCTTTAAATACGATTAATGATACGGCTCTTACTTGGACATTGGGTTATCTATTAATTTATCTATCAAATTAATCCTAACTCTATTTGAAAACTTTGTCACAGCCCATTAAAAATATTTATTGGGCTGTATTTCTTTTATCTTTTATAAAGGTTATTATATAGTTACCCCATAAACAAACTGCCTATAGATTCAGATATTGCACTATGTATGTCTTTCTCTCTATTAGGGTGAAATCTTATCATTCTTTTCAAATTAGCCCATACATGTTCAATCGGATTTAAGTCTGGTGAATATGGTGGTAAGTAAATTAGCTTACAACCAGCTTCCTCAATCAACTCTCTTACTTTGGTAGACTTATGGAAGCTAG
>ERZ650304.17-NODE-17-length-119241-cov-7.787064_pt1 | contig 119241 bp, 103 predicted proteins | sample MGYA00376240_ERZ650304 | MGnify/ENA primary metagenome ERZ650304 (study PRJEB26733, sample SAMN07839271) | wastewater metagenome | biome: small river; feature: stream; material: water | place: USA: North Carolina | collected 2016-03-01 ...
GGAATATTAATAAAAATAAATGGATAGATACTTTAAAGTGTTTAGAGTAGTAGAAATACTTTTTGACTAAAGTGCGTTTGGTGGCCTTATGTGCAATAGAAGCACTTATAGTTTATTAGATGGGTTATTTGGTATTTAAGTAATGAGTAATAAATAGAGACATTGGGTGTATATTAGATAGGATATGGAGAGTTTAAATTATTAATGGATAATAGAATGAATTAAAGCAGTATTTTGCATTTAGATATGGTTAAAAGGAATGCTTCATTTTTTGTTTCTCTTTTTTATAGTGTTTATAAGAAAAATGAAAAATAAATTAATTAATTGCTTTGATATCTTTTTTTGGACTCCCTTATGGTAAACTGGCGCTCCATTTTTATGTGATATTTAGCCCATAATTGTATTATTTCAGTAGAGTATACTTTGTCAAATATTGGTCGAACCTTAGAAGGTAAATGCTTTTTGGAATGTAATTATACATGGTATTCGACACCTTTGTGTTTATTTTTTTGGTTTATGAATAGAGTGTAATTGCAAAACATTTATTGTTTGAACCCTAAGGTTCGCAAGTTCATGTATCCTTTTGTATCTTTTTCTGGGTATAATTTATTTGAAATCCTGTTTTGAAATCTGTTCAAAGTTAGTCCAAAATCAGTCGATCTTTTGACCTCAAACACTTTTATAAATGAAATTATGTATGATATTTGGGTATAATTGCAAAACATTTATCGTTTACACTTCTCGCATTATCATGTTTATTTAGTTGTTTATGGGTAAAGTGCAATTACAATATAAAATAAAATTGTACTCGATATTTATGCATAATTTCATTTATAAAAGTGTTTAGAGTCTAAGGTAGATCAGGAATCTGACAAAGTATACTCAACTGAAATAATATGATTATCTATTGATTTCAGTTGTTATCGACCGAGCGCTATGGTACGATAACATTACTGCCCTACGGGATAACCAGTTAAACATACTTTGAGGGGAAAGGGTAAACCCTTCCACCCATAAATACCGTTATATTTCGAAAATAGCAGGGGGATATAATTGCGGGTTTAGCGCAATAGCTGAGAAGGAAGGAAAATGAGTTTAGAAAGATGGGTTAAAAAAACATAAAAGTCATAACTATCTCCAGCGTTTTTTTTCAACAAAAAATATAAAAGCGGAACACATATTCGCCAATTTTTTCACTCGGCAAATCGGCAAATATATAGAAATACGCGAGTAAGTGGATTAGGCGAATAATAAGCTGAGAGCTAATGGAAACGCGGATAGTTATACTTCGCACTCTAATGCGGCTTCTAATTGCTTTTTACGCTCACGATACTGCTTTTGCTGTTGTTTAATTTTATCGGTTACTTTGCTGGGTGTTGCATGATATCTTTCGATTGACATGTTTGGTAAGGGTCCGATTATTTGGAAATGATTTTAAACAGCGATCGTCGTAATGTTTTTGGACACAATTATCTTTATCAATATGTTGTTAGTAATGTTGTATAGTAAACATTTTACTACATTGTGGCATATAATTTATTTGGAATCCTGTTTTGAAATCCATTCAAAGTTGGTAGAAAATCAGTCGAACCTTAGCCCCTAAACACTTTTTAAAATGAAATTATACTTGATATTTGGGTATATTTGCAAAACATTTATTGTTTATACCCTATTCGATCTTTTGACCCCCAAACACTTTTAAAATGTAATTATGCCCGGATATTGACTATAATTGCAGGATATTTATCGTTTACATTTTGCGCAATATCATGGGACTTACTACAGTTTATTCAGTTGTTTATAGCTAAAGCATAAATGCATTTCATATTGTAATTATACTCGATATTCATGCATAATTTCATTTTAAAATACGTTTAGGGGCTAAGGTTCGACCAATATTTGACAGATAATTATTTACGATAACATTACTGCCCTACGGGATAACCAGTTAAACATACTTTGGGGAAGCTAGGAGGCCCTTCCACCCATAGATGCCGGGATAAATATCAGGTAGAAGTGCGCGGGGTAAGCGATAGCTGAGAAGAGAGGAAAAGGAGTTTAGAAAGGTGGGTTAAAAAAAGGTAAATTTTGCTTGGTTAACTTTCAAAAAAAATTGAGAAAGTAAAACAGAATAGATACTTTGGAAACCACTTTTTTCACTCGCGCAAATTACCAAAAAAATGAATTGAATAAGTTGCGAGCATGGAGATTAAGACAATAGCGACGTGAGAGACAGAGGAGAAGAAGAATCATCAGTTAAACCTGTTATAGATTAACAAAATTAAGAAAATAATAGTAATGATATAACTATAGATGATTACTATTAATGATTAAGCCACAATGAATATTACTAATAATGAAAATATGGAAGACGAGTTCTTTAGGTATAAAAGGCCTGATATAGTTTTAAACTATGAAGGTCATGGAAAGAATACTAAAACTATTATTCTAAACTTATTAGAACTCGCAAATAGTTTAAGTAGACCATCTACTGAAATTATGAAATATTTTAGTTATGAGTTTGGTACGCAAACTAAACAAAATACTTTAAAGGGTATGTTTAGTAAAACTGATATGAATAATATACTTCACAAATATATTCAAGAATACATCGTATGTAGCTTATGTTCATTACCATCAACATCGTATAAGATTAAAAAATCTAAAATTAAAATTATATGCTCGGCATGTGGAAATGAATCAAGTAAGCTACCAAGCGAGCATAAGATTATTAATTATATCCAAAAAAATAAAATTAGTAACAAAATTGTTATGTAAGCATTGTTCATCACATTTGTAATTTTTTTAGTCATAAATATAAATGGTATATAAAAGATATCGTAAAACAAATCCAATTAACCGAGGGTTCAAAGAACGCACTATATGTAACGATCTATCTATATTCTTAGAAACCGAGCATAGCATCCAACCTGTTATAGGTAAACAAATAGACGGTGGTAATAGTAACCGAAGACCGGATATGTTTATTCAGTTAGAAACTCATTGTATCATAATTGAAATAGATGAGAGACAGCATCGCGGATATTCTGATGATAGTGCGCGGGTAACTGATTTGATTAATGATTTAAATGACTGTAAGCTAATTCTAATTCGATTTAATCCAGATGGATATAAAGATAGTAATCGAATTAAAAGAAGGTCGCTTTTTAGTAAGACTCGTGGCGATCGTATTTATCAGATTGGATGTATAAACAAGTATAATGATCGAATGAATTTGTTAAAAAAAGTTATTCAATATCATCTATTGAATGATCCAGAAATTGCATTTACTGAGTGTAAATTATATTATGATAAATTTGATGATACTAAAATTATTTAGAATGTAGATATGGATGATAAACTAAAATATTTGATTTAATATCATGCGACCCATATTTGTATAATTGGCGTGCTAATTTATCACACGTGGATAGAAATAGAAAATGATTTTCTAATACTCTGAATGTACCGATATTGAATTTTAGTGTAATAAAATTTTGCCCGAAGTAATCATGGTTATCAAAATTATCATATGCGCTCAAGTAACCATCTAAGTAATAACTATCTCTGAATGTATAGAACAGAGTATTACTATAAACTGGTATATGCGATGATGCCAAAATACAATCTATTAGGTCTTCATTGCTAGTAAAGTTAGATATAATTTCATTTTTAAATGGAAATACACGAGTAATATTTACATACAATCGTCCACATGCTTTTAAGTAATTATTTTTATCTACATTGATAATATTTAATAATTCTTTTTTAAACTCTGGGATAAAGTTATAAAATGATTTCATTTTATATGACTGTAGTCGTAGTAGAAATGGAATATTAATATGTCTAAATGCATTATCAATATCCATCTCTAGGATAAGAAGTAATGCAATAATATTACCACCAGATATACCCGAAAACACCACATTAGATAAATCATAATTTTGTTGTAAATATGATCCAACTCCTAATAGGTAGCTATAGCTTCCCCCACAGCCACCAAAATGAATGTGAACTTTTTTAGTATCGACGCATTTAATAATCATATTTTTGTATATTACATCTGTATTAATTCAATATTATAATAATCGCACACCTGTTTAACCATTTTAAAATCTTTATAGGGTTCTTTGAATACAATCTTTTTTACATTAGCAGCAGCAATTAGTTTAATACATTGACTACAAGGTGAGCAGGTAATATATAGTATAGAGTCTTCAAATCGCGAATTGCTATAGAGCAATAGATTAGTCTCTGAATGAATCACAAGTGAGTGTACTAGCTCTCTATCATTCCAATCAATATTATCATTTACATTTGCTTTTAATCCATTATATCCAGTTGATATAATTCGATTATTAGTACATGATACTAAACATGCGCCTACTTGTCGCTTAGGATCCTTTGAGCGCAACTTTATTACATCACACAACTGTAAAAAATATTCATCCCAGCTAGGTATTGTCATGGTTATATTGTGTTAATAGTGTGTCAAAAAAAGAAAACTATTAGTTATTGTATTTGCGGGGGATATAACAAAAAAAGTCAACTTTTTAAAATACAATATCATAAGCATTATTAATCATACGGCTAGCTGCAGTATAATAACAAGTCGATTTTAATAACAAATCATTATTAGTGCAATTTAATATATTATTTTTATCAATGAACACAGTATTATATTGAGAACCTTGACTTTTATAAACTGTTTGAGCATATTCATAGTTAAGTATAGCATTATATAATGTCATAGTTGACCAATAACCTTTCCATCCATCAGTTTCATTCCAATTTCCATCTACGCTTAATTTAGTATAGTTTTTGAAATTTTTTGCCCAGATTTTAAAAACCTCTTTATTGATTGGTTTATACCAATCAACCCCATTTTGATCAATAATTTTATAAAAATTTATTTTCATAGATTGATTATCATTAGAATATCTTAGATTATGTTTAGGACATAATCTTTTTTTATCAAAACGTTCGCATAAACATGTATGTAATTTTAAATCAACTGTTACTAATTCAATTGATTTAATTTCAATTATAGCCGATGAGTAATATTTTATAAGTCCTGAGTATCTTATTGTTGATCCTAATATTAATCGTTCATTGATATAATATGGTTTAAGATCATCTTCTGATACATTAAATAAATGTCTTCTAATTAAATTATTCCATTTATGAACTTTTGAATTTGAATAAGCTAAAACAATTGCAGTTGAATTTTGATTTAATTGATTTAATTTAAATGTATTAATAATATTAGGTATTTTAATTTTATTAAGAACTAATGGTATTAAATTTTGAGCACAACTGTTTCTGATTTGTTCAATCAATTGAGCCGAATCGATATTATCGGTTCTTAAATTTTTAATAAATTTAAATTGTTGACCGCTATCAAATGATTTAGATATCTCTGACTTACCATCATCATTTTTTTCTACAGGTGGTAATTGTTGCGAGTCTCCCATAAATATAACTAAATTATTTTTAGATATTAATTCAAAATTATCAATCATTTTACGGGTTAGCATAGAACATTCATCTATAAAGATAATATGATTATGTGGTAGATTATTACATTTAAATTCATAATAAACGTTTCCAAAATCATCATATTTAGGTTCAGCATTTAAAAATTTATGAATGGTAATCGCCTTTAATGATTCTTGTACTTTTTTACCAGTAGAAGTTTTATTAAGTACATTTGCCGCTTTATGAGTAGGCGCTAAAAAAGTAACATCATGTAATATACCTCTTAAATATTTAGCAACTGTAGTTTTTCCAGTACCTCCAGGTGCATTGAGTACAATAATTCCTTGTCTATGTTTATCCATATTAATGATACAATCAATAAACTCTTGTTGATGTTTATCAAAATTCAAATGTGGTATAATTGAATTTTGATTATTGTTCGCAGGATATTTAATTTTTAATTTTCTACATACATTAATCATGCCATTTAATGCATGTAATTTACAATATCGTAAATTTGCATCCGCATTAAATGCAAATTGAGCTCGAGTTGATAAGCATTCATCATATAAATAGCATTTCATTTTAATAATTGAATTTGATTATTATACATATATATACTATCAAATTCAATTATATGTATAATAATCAGCTATTGAAATGTATATTAAATTTAAACTGAATGTAGATCAATTGTAATTTTTTTGCAATAGAATTTGACGATCTAGTAAAAAAAATATCTATCTTACAAACCTTTGACTGAAATAGCAACTGCAAATGGTACTGATTTACGCCATTTAGTAATCGTAATTAGTTCGCGTTTAAATGGTTTAATGCGTTTAGCAATATCAGTATAATTGTATTCAGGCATTGGCTCTGGGATCAATTTATTTTCAATAAGTATTTGTTTGAATTGTTGATTCTCTTGCTGCAACTCTTTTATTTGTTTATCGTATGTTTCTTTTATAGTATCAATTTGATTTGTAAGATCAAGCATATTTTTATCATATGTTTCTTTTGTATATTGAATTCGTTTATCAACATAATCTACATCGGTAGAAGTCTCTTTTAATTTTGTAATTTGATATTGAATATAGATTGATTGTATGAATTTGTAAAGGCCAGCAATTTGACTATATATAACTTCCATTATATTGTAGTATTCTGTTATATCTTTTGGACCAATATAATCGTATGATTTAAATGTCAATAATGCAATAGCCGCATTTTTATATTGATCACATTGTCTAACAGTAATGTTTATAGCTGGCGAATAATTATTATCATGTCTAGGAGGCTCTTGATAAATCAATGTCTTATTAAAGGTAATCATTCTACCACCTTTTTCATTTTTGAATGCCCATATTAATACATCTTCTCCATTATTAAAATAGTAACCCCCCATAAGTTTAATTAATATATTTTTAAATGCCGCACATTTAAAATCAGCAGTTGCAACAAGTTTAATCATCTTTACATATAGCTCTTCAATTTTTTTATTAGTTGCTTCAATATCAGTTCCAACAATATTAAGTTTCTTTTTTTCTGATTCAATTTGATTATGAATGGATTCTAATAATTCTACGCATTGTACGTATAGTTCAATTGGTGATGTCATTATTGCTCTCTTTTGTATTATTAGTATATTGATATCAATTTTGCAAAAAAAGATAAGATCTATTTAAATCCTATCGGTATCAGAGTAGTTACCATAATTAATGATATACTCATGTGAGTAATATCCATTATGAATGTTGTATACACACATATGAAAATCTCCTGCAGATGTTTTAATTAGAAACCGCATGATGGACCCTTCTTTATCATTATATCCATCAGTAACATACTCTTCATCAATCATTTTAATTGATAATAGATTTGCATCATTAAATTTTTGAATGTCATCAACTATCATAAAGTTATTTGGATAATTGTTATTGACTGGATATCCAAATTTAACATCACTTTCTTCACAGCATAACTGATCAGTGCTAATCAAAAACTTAATCGTTTGTTTAGTTGTTTGAATAATATAACCACTATAATCATTATTTTGAATGAATATTCAGTATAAATAATACATAATCACAACAATATATAAAAAGTTATTAAAATGCCATCTACAGAATTAATTATTGTAATAGCAGTATTAGCTATTATTGCAATTACAGTGGCGGTTCTTACATATCAGAGTTATATAAAATACAAGCTACAGATACGTAATTATAATATTGCAAACCAGGTAAGTATTCAAAAAAATAAAAAACTTTTGGTTATTGGCAATCCATTAGAAAGTTCTACTAATTTAATGTTTGGAACTTATGGAATGGGTGATATTTGTATTGATATGAATCAATGTAAATCAAATGAAACTAACAGTAATTCAATCATTATCATAGGTAAACTAGAAGATAAGTTAAAAGAGTTTCCTACTAACTCAGTAGTAATATTTGAATCAGAAACATTAGAATATGTTGATTCAGATAAAATCGATTATATTATTAGTGAAATGACCCGTATATCTGGCGGTGATATATTTTCAGTACATGAGTTAAAACCTTTTAATATACTAACCACAATGAAACAAAAGGGATATAAAGCATTCAATTATTTATTAGGAAAACCAACATATAATTATAATCAATTAATGGTTTCTTACCCAAGTAAAGCTCCTTATCGTTATGTTAGTATGTCTTAGATGACATAAGAGACTCAGAGCACTTTGAGTTTTTATTATTAATAGCTTAGATTTCCCAAGTTTCTGTATATACTGGCTTATTAGTATATTCTTCTTCTGGTGTATTAATTGCATCAATTGCTGATTTGGTAGAATCAGTTGTTAAAATATTATATAGTTTATTATCAGAAAATGACTGTGGATTAACATCAATGGATTGTTCTCGCATAAAGTTTCCAACAATAGTAATTGCTGTATTGCGATCTCCTTTGAATCCAAATGTTTTACTGTATTTATTAATGATAGCATCATAGTTTCCATCCAATTGCATTTGCGGTTTAAATAAAATTGTGTTAATTACTAATAGAGTAATTAGAGTAGTTTTTTTTGTTAAAATAGTATATAGCTCAGTATCAGTGAATACCTGGGGATTACCCACGATATCATTTTCTTTCATAAAGTTACCTACAATAACAATTGCTGTATTTCGATCATCGCCAAATCCATTATCGGTATTATAATTATTAATGATTAAATTATAATTAGGATCTAATTGCATCGATGGACATTCATTATTATCTAAATTATTCAATTCTAAATCCGGAGTAACTGTACTGAATAAACCACCCATATTTGCTATTATTTAATTTATATTACATATTCACTAAATCAGATTAAAAAATATTAACTGTTACTCAACCATGATGGCAAAATTGATATTATTCGTTAATAAATATACATCATGTTCAGTTACTATTTGACTAATACCGATACTAATGAAATTGTTGTTAGTAAATGGTCGCGAATTCCATCACCTAGACAATTAAATTCGATTCGAAAAGCATTTAACTGGGATTACGATGATAATCTAACAGTATCTGGATATAAATGTAAATTTCATTTGATTGGTAATACTCGATTAATTCATGATGGAAAGCATTTCTATCCTTCTTTCATTGAAGATAAAACTTATTCAGTTACATTCAATGATGATGCTATCGAACAAATTAGATTGCTTGATAGCATCGATGATGTGATTCAAATTGTAACGATCTAAATGACAATAATTCTATTATTAGATAAAAGTCATGTAGAGTATGATACATACTCTAGCATATTTTTTTGCTGGTAATATAAAACGCCATCTCTAATATATTAAACCGTTCTAATATAGAAATTCGACCATGACTCATAGTAATAACACACTTATTGCAGTTGCTGTAGCTACACTTATTGTAGTTGCAGTAATATCATTATGTATACATATGTACACTTGTAATAGCTATTTTACTGATTATTTAGATGGGTTTTGGGTAGGTGATACAGTCGATGGCCAAGTATTATTTTATTTTGATAATGGTTCCCTGCGTATAGTAGAATCCAATGGAATTTTAGAAACCTCAGTAACTGATAAATGTAAATATCAATTGTATAAAAAATCATGGTTTAGTATGTATGATAGATCATATGATTTAACTTTGATTGATACAGATAAGATTAAAAGTAAAATTGGCAAGTCATTAGTGGGTAAAAAAATAGTAATCGATTTATTTTCTATTGAAGGCACTTGTATTATTCGAGATGATAAAAAAGATATTATAACTTTAGTTAAAGATATTCATTCGAATTTATCGCTTTTAGTATAATTGAATATCAATATTCTAATTTTTTTATTAGTTGTAATATACAAAAAATAGTTAAGTATGGGTCTTAATCGATTTCTAGGAGCTGCATTAGTTTGTCTAGTTATAGCACTTGTTACTGGTTTATTATTCAATGGAATTCCAGTTATTAAAAATATGCCTACCGTGGTTAAAACATCATATATGAATATTTGGGTTCCAGCTGTATTTGGAGTACTAGGAGCACTAGGATTATATAAAGGTTTCAAAACTCGTAATAAAAATGCGGTAGCTCCAGATGTTACTACAGCGTCTACTAATACATTAACGCCACCTCTAAATCAAAATACTTTATCTACAACCCAATCTAAATCAACGGATCCCGAACCCGCACGAACTATGGTTTCATAAATTTATTTAGTAGTTAACTGAGATTCCAGGTATCTTTATGACCTCTATCATATTCTCTTACAAATCCGCCGGTAATTAAATTTTGAATAATATCTGTATTATCAGGATATAAATAAATTTTACTTAAGATCCGCCCATACTTATCAAATGGACCCATTTGTACGTTAATAATCTTGTTTAAAATTAAATCAGATAAATAAACTTGTCCCGCTTTGCATAAATCTGCTTCAGATTTAATTTTACTATGTAACTCAGGCGCATCAATTCCATTTAATCGTAGATTTTTTTTATAGAATGTATCCTGATACTTAAATATGATTGTTATCGTATCTGGGTCATGTACTCTCACTACTTTAGCTAAGCAGTTAAACTTATCGAAAGAAAATTCTTTTACAGATTTTGCATTTAATGCATTTAATTGAGTTATTAGCTGTTGATCGTTCATCTTTATATGTTCTTATATTAATCAAAAAAAAGATATATATATGTAATATTTAGTTAATATTTATTTTCTAGCTCGAACAGACGATGGGAGACAAAAGTCTCCATTAAGTAAATCATTTTTTTCTAAAATATTTAGTGCTCCTTGAGCATCCGAGTAGATTACTTGCTTCAATTTTAAATTGTCCCAGTTATTTAAAATGAATGATGCGCAGTATTTACATGGTCTGGAGGAACCTAATGTTTTAGTTTTGAGTTTAATCACTAGTAATATTTTATTATTGTTGTTAGTCGGTCGAATAACTTTCTTTGAATAATAATTAATTATAGCAGCAATCTCAGCATGTTGAGAATACGGAAATGTTTTTGTTTTAAAATATACATTTGGTTTATAGCTAAGGACATTTTGTTGTTTATCCAACAAGAATGCTACATGAGTATGTCTTTCCGGAGACCTACTCAGCATCGATAGATTTGTATATATGGAATCTTTCAAGTGAATACCATAGGATTCCATAATTACCTTAAACTCAGCCATTTTAGCCATCGGTTGATATATTAATACTAATAAGTATCAATTTTCGTGATAAATGAGTACCTTTTATCAAAAAAAGATATTAAAGTCCCAAAAGGCTATATTTACCACGCAATTTGATTAATTTCTGTACGAATTAGGTGTTTTAACTGCGAATTCCATTTTAATGCGTTCCAAGTGATTTTTTCAGGGTATTTGGCATAAATTGGGTAATTTTTTCGATTTCGCTCTAAAACGTCCCATCGAATATATTCTGGGTTCGGTATTAGGACTTGATAAGCTAATGGATGTAGATTAGTATATTTAATTACTTGTTCATCAGTCCATGGATATAGTACTGGATGTGTGTATTTAGAGGGAATATACATTTTAGGTATATTTATAGACAAAACTATCAATTTTAGATTTACTAAAATTGACGGTTTATATCATTAATATATCTCATAATATAACCGATTCAATTTTCAGATAAATTTACTATGTCATCCAATACCCTAGCGCGTCTTACAAGCATTTTACCAGTTCAAGATAAAGAACTGTTTGCGTTGTTACAACAAGCAAAGGCTACCTTTTGGACAGAAGATGAAATTGATCTATCGTATGATTTGGTTGATTGGCAAAACAAATTAACTGATATTGAAAAAGATTTTATTAGCCATATTCTAGGATTCTTTGTTCAAAGTGATCAGCTTGTTAATATTAATTTGGGAGACCGCTTCTTGCAAGATATTGAAACCATTCCAAGTAAGTATTCTAAATATGCTAGATTGTTCTATAACTTTCAAGTTGCTATTGAAGATATTCATACTCTTATGTATGAAACTTTGCTAAATGAATTTATTGTCAATCAAGATAAACTATTACATTTCAAAAATTCAATTGAAAATATTCCAGCAGTTTCAAAAAAGGCAGCATGGGCAGTTAAGTATATTGATGATAAACAGAGTTCATTTCTAGTACGTTTAATTGCGTTTGCTATCTTAGAAGGCATTTTCTTCTCTGGGTCATTTTGCGCAATCTTCTGGTTAGGAGAGCGTAATTTAATGCGCGGATTAGTTCATAGCAATAAGTTTATTTCTCGCGATGAGCATTTACATTATGAGTTTGCATTGACTTTATTTCGAAAGCTTCGAGATGATCCAGAATGTCATGATAGTATTGATCCTGATACTATTCAATCAATGATTACGCAAGCTGTAGATATTGAATCTCAGTTTATTAATGAAAGTATCCCATGTGATATGATTGGTATGAATGTCAGTCTAATGACTCAGTATATTCAATTTGTTGCAGATGCATTACTTAAAGATATCAATATGGAGCCATTGTATAACTCAGAAAATCCATTTAGCTTTATGACTAATTTAGGTCTCTGCGATAAAGCTAACTTCTTTGAACAACGTGAAACAGTATATCAAAAATCAGTTGCAGGTGTATTGGAATACAATTCTGATTCAGATAACGACTTTTAAGTTATCAAAAAAAAATGTATATTGCGATTCTTAATAGAATCTTTTATTTTTTTATATTTATGGTAGCATAGTAAAGTTTAGAGTTCCATTGAATGCAAATCTAATTGACTTAAATAAATCAGTAAAGATAGATTTAATTTGATTAGCATCTGATGTAATAATTGGAAAAGTCGATGTTGGTGTCGGTGTACTTGTAGGTTCTTCAGTAGGTTCTTCAGTAGGTTCTTCAGTAGGTTCTTCAGTAGGTTCTTCAGTAGGAATAGTAATAATTGGAATTGGTGTGCTTGTAGTTAAACTAGGAGTAGGTATAGGTGTAGATGAACTAGGAGTAGGCATCCCAGTAGATGGTGTAGATGCAGTAGGTGTTGGAGTAGGTACCCCAGTAGATGGTTGAGTGCTTGTTAGAGTAGATGTTGGAGTAGGCACCCCAGTAGACGGAGTATTTGGTGTAAAAACAACTGTATCGTTATCTACTGTTGATGCATTGGTATTTGGAGATAGTAAAATTAATGCATCAAAGCAAGAGCTATATACTTGCCCTGGGTTGAATTCCCATAACCATATAAAGCTATAACGTCCAGCGACGGTAACTACTGGTAATTGCCAGCTAGTTAAACAATGAGCCTTATCTTTATTATCACAAAATTTATAACAATTTTGATATCCTAAATGATCGACTACTCCAGGTTGGTGATCACCACCTACCATTGGTACATCTACATCGAATGTATCTTGTTTAGATACTTTACTCATTTTTAATTTCATTGAGGTACTGCCAATGAATCGATTGGTACAGGTATCATCAGCAACATGTCCTTTAGCTGGATGTGAAATATGGATAATTTCATTTGAATAGTAAATCGCCATTGGTGTAGTATCAGTATAATCGCCACTATTGAATGGAATACGACATGTATCATGTTCCCAATCATATCCGGTATCAATACCCCATCCACTAACTAACTCTTGGTTATATTGATTTTGAAACTTTCGTGGATATCCGCGACACTTACTACGATCAAAATCACCTAAAGTTAAATAATTAGTTGATGTTGCTGCGTAATTAGTACAACCTACCCATGAGTGCGCATATGCTAATGTATAATGCATTGATGCTACAATAATGTGAATAAACGGAGAGATCATCATTATTTTTTTATTTATGTATATATTTGTATGATAATTAAATCGAATTAATCAATATTGATGTATCTATATCAATAATATATATTATTTTATTAGATATTAATAATGCCCAGTAATCCTAGTGAAGCTCAATTAGAGGTGATATTCTACCACGGAGCATACCCTTTGTGGAAGTTTATGCTTCAGAAATTTGAAATTGATATTCGCGATATTTGTGCTAGAGTAGCTAAAGACGAACCAAAGCTAATTACCAACAAAGGTACTTACTATGTGCGCACTGTCGATAATGATTATGATAATGTATTAGGATCCGAACATACTGAAAATGTGACCTTTTTGTTGAATTGCGTTAATCAAGTGTTTAATATGTTAAAGCATGGTATTATTCGAAATGGTGAGCATATTGTCCGTCCATACTGCTTTCAACTAGATGAAAATTCTAATTTAGAATTAGTTTTAGTAGAAGAACCGCAAGATGGTGAAGAATATATTAGATCTGTTAATGATACAATTAAATTGGGTATCATGGTTGATTTAGATTAAATGATTTCAATAGAGTATTTGCATTTTACTGAGTAAAATCTATATACTTTTTTTGCTAAAATTGATATGCATAACTATATATATACTACGTATAGCAATCTACATAGAAGTTTAAGTAAAATCTAAGCAAACCATGTCGACTGCTAAAACACATAAGAATATGAATATTGCCTACCCTGAAGCAGACATTAGTCGAATTGAATTTTATTTAATGGGAAGCGAAGATCATGCCAAAGCATCATCTTGCAACATTATTTCAAAGGATTTATTCTCAAATAATCGTCCATTGGATCAAGGCATTTATTCATTATCTATGGGTACTACCTCGTATTCTTATTTATGTAAGACATGCAATAATCCACGCGATAAGTGCCCAGGACACTTTGGTTCGATTCAATTGAAATATCCTGTTTCTAACCCTTTGTTTAGGGCTGAGATTCTTCGATGGTTGAAATTGGTGTGCCATAACTGTGGTGAGGCGTTGGGTAAAGTTACTGAAGATGGTATCGCTAAGATTACTAATTCGAACGGAAAGCTAGTTGTTTGCAAATATTGCGACCATAACCAGCCTGTTGTTATTAAAGATCCCAAAGAGCCAATCTTTCTATTGAAACGTATTCCAGAAAAAGACGATGTGCGTATGTATAACGATGAAATTGAACAAATTCTATCACGAGTAAGCAAAGAAACAGTACAAAAAATTAATCCATCCATTAACTACTTACCATCTGCATTAATGTTACGAACAGTTCCGGCTATTCCAAATAATGCCAGACCAGATGTACAGAAAATTAAAGGTGGTGGCCGCAGCAATAACAATGATGCGACTACTTTCCTAAAAAATGTAGTATCAACAAATGAATCTATTCCATTACTATTGAATGATGAAGACAAGTTAGCAAATGAAAATGCACTAAATTTGTTGGAAATCACTTTTGGTAATATGGTTAAAGATCCTACTGGAAGTATTGCTTCTAGTCGTATTGTTGGTGGAAACGGACAAGCACTTACTAGTCTTAGCTCACGCTTACGTGGTAAAGAAGGTCGTATCCGTGGTAATCTAGAGGGCAAGCGTATTCATTATGCCGGTCGTTCGGTTATTACAGGTGATAACAATATTAATATTGATGAGGTTGGAGTACCAATTGAAATTGCAAGAGTACTTCAAGTACCAGAAGTAGTTCGTCCATATAATATTGATAAAATGATGACATACTTTCTGAATAAAAATCATACATATCCAGGGTGCTCCAAAATTATTAAAGCAGATACTGGTGCTACATATTTTATTGAATCGATGCGTGCTGACATTACTTTAGACTATGGTGATATCATTTATCGTGATATGGTCGATGGAGATCATGTAGCTATGAATCGAGCGCCATCCTTATTATATAGTGCTATCTCCGGACATCGTGCTAAGATTTTATCGAACGGCGAAACATTTCGTTTATCGGTTAATGTTGCAGATACATTATATGGCGGTGATTTTGACGGAGATGCAATGAGTATCTATCCACCGCATAGTATTATTTCCAGAAATGAATGTGCGGTATTGTCAAATCTAAAGCGTTGGTTTATTTCATACAAAGATCGGTCACCATCTATGGGTGTATATCACGATAACCTTATTGGTATGTTTGAGCTTACTAAGTCTGACACTAGTATCAATCGTTTTAATACGATGCGTTTACTATCGCAAGTTGAATATGATTCATATTTACACCGATTTAAAGATATTGAAACAAAAAATTTAAGTGGTACTGATATTATTTCATTGCTTCTACCAGAAATTAACTTTTCAAAGAAGCCTGCATTTTACAAATCAGAGTACTCTAGTTTTATTGATTATAAACCAAGTGAAATTCAAGTAGAAATCAAACGCGGTAAAATTATCTCCGGACGTTTAGACAAAAAGTCTTTAGGACAAGGAGTAAATGATTCGCTGTTTCATAATGTTTATAATAGCTATGGTGTAGATGCTGCAATGGACTTGTTGTATAACATGCAACAAGTATCGACAAAATATATGTTAATTAATGGCTATACAATCAACTACGATGATATTGCAATCAAAAAAGATATTTTAAAGCGTATCAATGATATTACGGCATCTATTCTATATGATTCAAGTGTATTAACAAAAAAATATCGAGCTGGATTAATTACTCCACCTATTGGAATGACTACAGAAGAGTTTTATGAGCAAGAACAAATGGCAATTTTGAGTCCAGGTGATTCATTCACACAAGTAGTTATGGAAAGTTTAGATCATGAAAATAATAATCTTTGTAAGCTAGTTGAATCAGGTACTAAAGGTAAGCCAACAAACATTTTACAAATGAGTAGTTCGATTGGTCAAATGAGTATCAAAGGTAAGCGTATGCGTAAATCATTTGGATATGAACGTGCTCTTCCATATGCCCGTCGATTCCACGATGAGCCAGAAGCGGTTGGATTTATTCCAGAATCGTTTGTTACTGGAGTATCATCACTATCGGCAATTGCACAACAGCAAGATGGTCGTAATGGTATCACCACAAAAGCATTGAGTACTGGTATTACTGGTTATCATAACCGAAAGTGTAACAAGTCATTGGAATCAGTTATTATTAATAATTTGCGTAACACTGTTAAGTATGAATTGACTATTCAGCAACTATATGGTGGTGATGGCGTAGATATCCGGAAGGCTGCTTATGTAAATTTCTCTATCATGCTTGCTACTAATGAAAAATTCAGAAACAAATTTGAAGTAGACTGGAATAAACTACCAAAGCAATTTCAAAACAGTACAAATAAAAATGTGCTAGAACAAGAGATGAAAGATTTAATTAACTTACGAACAGTGTATCGTACAGGATTTTCCAAGATTGAATCTTGCAACTTCAAAGATGTTCTAATTGCTGGTCAGCAAGTACTTCCAGTCAATGTATATAAGGTATTGGATAACATCGCATACTATCATTCTGATTATAGTTCCAGCGTCAATAACGTATTATCTCCAGTAAAATGGATGGAAATGAAAGAGCAGATTAAAACTAGACTTCCATATACCCACTACAATGAGATGTGCGAGAAAAATGGAATTAAAGTTCCTGAGTATATTATAATGTCTTTGACATTAATGAACATGTCAATCGACATGGATCTATGTTACAAAAATGTATTTGAAAAAAATATTGATGAAAAATTGATGACATTGATTGCGGAAAAAATTATTTTCACATACAAAAAGTCGCTCATTGAGTATGGTACTTCTATTGGTATGATTGCATCTGAATGTACATCTGAGAGTATGACTCAACGTATTTTAGATTCTATTCACGCATCTGGTGTATCTAAGGCTAATTTCCTAACCCGAATCAAAGAGGTATATGGTGGCAAAAAAACCGAACAGTTGGGTGATCCATACATGGATATCTTTGTTAAAGAAGAGTACTCAGATGATATTAGTACAATGCAACAGATTGCAAATGAAATTGAAATGATGACACTCAAAACATTTACAACACGTGCTCAAATCTTCTTTGAGTATTACAAAGAAATTATTCACCCAGACTATAAAGATGAGATTAAAACTATATTTGCATCATTTGAAAAACATCATGTGAACCAAAAGCCTCCACAAAATTTAATTAAGTGGTGTGTGCGATTAGAGCTATCACATTCTACATTAATTGAAAAGACTATGCAGATCAATACAATCTATCGAAAGTTAGTAGAATGTCATCCATTGTTATACATCGTGTATACTGATGATAATGCCGAAAAAATCATTATGCGTATCTATATGCAAAAGGATGTATTCAAAAAGGACACTTCGATTGATCAGGATGCAGTTCATGAATTTGTACACTCGCGTTTGTTAAAAACTGTTATTCGAGGAGTTGAAGGAATTAACTCGGCTGTTGTACTTAAAGAGTTTGTGCCTAGATCAGTAGAGCAAAGTGATGGTAGTATGAAAGTTATTCGTAAGCATATTATTCGTACATCTGGTACAAACCTAAAAGAGATCTTGAATCATAGTCTATTAGACTTTTCAAAGACATCATCTAACAGTATCATGGAAATTCAAGAGCTATATGGTATTCATGCTGCACGTATGAAATTGATTCAATGTCTCCGTGAGCTTAGTGGTAGTGATATCAATATTAAACATTATACACTTATCGCGGATACATTAACATTCAATGGATTTGTGTCTAATATTGAAAAGAGTGGACTGGAAGAAAGTAACTCTGGTAATGCATTACTATCAATGAGTTTCTCGCATCCTATCCAAAAGATCACAGAAGCTGCTTTACGCAATGATGAAAGTGTAGTGCATACAAATATTAGTTCTTCATTGATGCTTGGTACTACTCCAGACATTGGTAGCAATTACAATGGTATTGTTATGAACGAACAATTCATTCAAGAGCACACAAGAGATGTTGCTGATCTATTAGATGATATGTAAATCAAAAAAATGAACGAAGATAGTCCGAGAGGTTCTATAAAATTGATATTTTTTATGTAAAAATACTATAACAATGAGTGCAATTGATTTAAATTCGAAATATTGGCAAGATATTTGTCGACATGCGCCTGAAATCATTTGCATTTTGGAAATGCATTTGGACTCAATTATGTGGTATGATTTGTTTAATCCACAATACAAATATAATCAAATGAAAGCCTATAGAGCTACACTTCATAATGAATTAATCATTGCTTTATATCACCCAAAAAGAGTTGCTCGTTTCTTACAATTTAATGAGAATGTTGACGAATATCTACAATAATGTAAAGTCTTTTTTTATAAAATTGATATCCTATATATATAAATATACTATGACTCATAATGTCGCTTGTAATTGACTTAACTCCTAATTTCTGCAATCAAGTATCTAAGCATGCTCCAGAGATTGTTCTTATTTTAAGAATGCATTTGGATGAAATTAGATGGTATGATTTGTTTCAACCAAAATACAAGTACCAGCAATTGAAAGCTAGTCGAGATGCATTACATCAAGAGTTATTTGCTGAGTTATACCATCCAAAAAGAATTGCATCCTTCTTACAGCATAATAATAATATTGACGAATATTTACCATGATGTAGACAATTTATGATAATATCAATTCTGTATCTACTGTAACAAACCCATCTAAAACGGTTACTGTATCGGCAAACCATTCAAATGGACCATTTTGTCCTTTTTTTAGTAATAGATTTTTATACAACAATATATGCGGTCTATTTTGTTCAAATGGAGCACCAATCTTTTGGAATGATAAAGGTGATACCAATTTACTTTCGACATTAATTTTAATTCCATAACGATTAAAGTATCCAGATTTTTGTTCATCCCAAGTGATTAAATTCATTTTATAACCTTCATAGATACATGATTTATATTTACAAACTAGATCAATAAGATCGGTTTCGGATGTATCATTTGTACGCTTGAGAGTAGCATATAAATCTGAATCATTATTATAATGCATTGGATTAATATTCATTTGATTCATAATCTCCCATAAAACCTCTTCAATTGTTTCCGATAGTTTTATCATTGATCCGAAAATAATACCCTTTTCATCGCACCACGTTCTGATTTTATTAATATCACGGGTTTGATTAAACTGATAAGTAAAACGTTGGTATAGTAATAGTAGTTCTAAAAACTCACATCCAACTAATAGTTTAGCTTTAAATCGGCTATAATTCGGATAATCACATTCCTTTTGATTTTCATATAAATCAGAAAATAAATTTGCACTTGAAATTGGTTTACTTCTAGGATCGGATGATACTACATCTGATTTTTTTAAATTTAGTAAACATGCTAAAGTAACTATATCTTTTATTGATACGTCGTATACAATTGCCGATAAAATCATTTTACACGATTGAATAGGTAGTTTTCTAAACATGTTCATCATTTGTCCAATTTTTGTAATATTTCCGTCCTTATTGATTGCACCTAATACAAATAATGTTTCTAATGATTGATTTAATGATTCATCCGATGGCGGTGTTAATAGTTTAGATATCGGTAGGTCAGAGATAGACATTTCTGGATCTCTAGCAATCATAGCTAATACATGCGATGTAATATTTTCGACTAAAATATTAGGAGTATTGTCTACAATCATATGTTTAAAAACATTTTCAGTAAACAGTGGGTAAAATACTCCTGGAAATTTACGACCTACTCGCCCTTTACGCTGTAAAGACATACTCGCGGTAGTTGGTTTAACCGCAAACATAAATACGTCATATCTAGGGTTATATTCATTTGTAAAAACTAATGCAGTATCAATACAGTATCGTAAGCTTTCTAATGTTAATCCAGTTTCTGCTACATTAGTAGAAACAATTACTCTGCGAAATGGTTTCATACCATTAGGAAGCTTTAGAGTATTAGATGGAGCCATTAACATTTTATAATTTTCACTACCTTGATTGATATCATATGCAGTAATAGCAAGTGGTAGTATTTTTTTATCAATAGTAGTATTTAATTCTTCTAGTGCTTTAACCATTTTACCAATGTAAGAAACACTAGGCATGAAAATAATTACATCCCGAATGCCATTTTTCATCATATATTCAATCTCTTTATCTTGCTTGATTTCAATCTCTTCTTTTGCATTGATATCTTTAATAATATCCATTGTATGAGTATAAATATTTTGAATATCTAAATCTGGATATCGAACCTCAATTGGTTTAGATTGCCCACTGACTTCAAATATTGTTTTAGTTTCAAAGTAAGTAGAGTATTCATCTACATTTAGTGTAGCGCTCATTAGAATCAAAAATGGGGGATCTTTTGTAAGGTTACGTTTGATTAACATTTTCATCATGAATAACACTAGATCGACATCCAATGACCTATCATGTGCTTCATCGATAATAATAAATTTATATCGTTTAATAAAATCCGCATCATTCATTGTCTTTAAAAACTGTAATAGAATGCCAGTGGTGGTAAATAAAATACCGCGTTCTTTTGTTTTTCTAACAAACTCTTGAGTTTGATATCCAAGATTGCGATACAATTCAATTGATAGACCTTCTGCATTTGGTTTTTGATAGATAGGTATAGCCGCAATATCTTTTGGAATTTCCATTGCAGTTAGTACCCTTGGTTGCGTAATAATAATACGTTTACGATACTTATTGAAAAATCTGAGATAAATATTTGGCGCAATTGATGTACTCTTACCAGAACCTGTTTTTGATAATAGTACAATCACTCGATCACTCATTGATAATTTTGTTCCTTTAGAACGCTTAGCATCGTCAACTTTTTTGCCGATCCATTCCATAATATAATTGATAGGTATTTCTTTATCTAAATCAGTTTGCTTTTCTCCCATTCGTGGTATTAGACAACCAGGTTTTAATAATGTAATTGAAGGACCTCCACTACCATTTTTATTCGCATTTGAATCATTGCAGAAGCTATTGCCACCATTCATATTTAACAAATTTTTAAAATAGATATATGAATGTGTGTGTTATATATAAACATACAAATCTATCAATCATATTCGATTAAGAATCACTAATAAATGTTTTCTATGATACGCGACAGAGTAGCAGCTACTACAGGTATGCGTTCTATATCCTTAGAAGATTTAGCTAAATTTGAAACAGATTCAATTGACAGTTTGCCTAGATCTGATGTTGCTAGTACTACATCGTCCAATATTAGTAAAACTTATTCAATTGGATCTGGTGTATCATTTTTTGATAAAATTGGGTTACGTAGAGGATACTCGAATAGTAGTAGTTTTAGTGAATCGAATGAAAAATATCTTACTAGACCAAAAGATACTGTAATTACCATTCTTAAATCTATTAAAGAAATGAATAGTATTCCTAATTCAAAAATGAGTTTAATCCCATTTTTCGAAATGATTCAATCGCATTATTATAAAGATGTTAGTCTATCTTTATTAGAATCATTTATTTCACAACATAATATGTTACCAAGACCTGTTTATTTTCATTATTATATTTACTTTTTACACTATGCTGAATATTATCATTATACTCGTAGTACAGTTGATGTAATCGATAAAAGTATGGCATTATACCATCAGGATAAACTAAATGTAATTCGAGCGCAGTTAAAATATGTATATCGTATTATAAACCATAAAAAGACAGAAAATACTGAAATAACTTTATAATAGATTTCATATAACTCTACGTTATCTAATATAGTAATAATTATGGACGGCTTAAGTTTTTATTACGATTTATGCAAAATAGATATGTGTAATAACCAAGTTCAAAGTAAATATCCATATAGAATTAAAGAAAGTGCGGTATTTACTCAACATGAGTTAGTACTTAACTATAAGCAAAATTACTGTCAAAATATTAATATTATGACAGTCGATAAAGAACATAATGGAGGTAATGGTAATGGTAATGATATGAGTATGTCATATTATTTGTATAATGATGTGAAGTAGTTATATGATATTATTGGTAGGTATGTTTTTTTTGACTAAACCTTGTTTAACTGTCATATTGAATATAGGTTTATTAAGAAAGTCAAAATTGATACTTTTATATATAAATATATCAAACCAAGATTCTAACAACGTTATTTTCACAAAAGCTACCAGTTTTAACTAAAATGTCGACCAAATCTACTTATACCGCTAAAAAAGCTATTATTACCACTCAAGATATTCTATCTGCATATGAGGCTCATGGTAACGATTTCATGATTATTGATATTGATAATCTACGACCAACTAAGTTTGCTCAATATGCTAATATCTATATTAAAAATGTAGATGGTGAAATCATTCATCCACGCTTTTGGAAGCTATCTGGACAAGGTGTAACTACAATTAGTTATATTAAAGAACCTGCTAAACGCGCATTTGCGCAAGTACGCATTGGTTTATCCCAGATTACCAAAATTAATGATGAAGAGGTTGAAACCGATAATATGAAAGCAATGAAGCTTCTATGTGAAACATATGAGCAGAAGATGGAAGAATTAAAAGAAAGTAAAACAATTACAGATAATGATAAGGCTCCTCGTAAGCAACCGGATGGGACTTTTCGTCCAGTGTACTTCCTAAGTACAAAGGTTGTTAGCCCAATGCAAACAGTTGGAGTCGATCGTGAAACTGGAGAGAATAAAGATTTAGACTGCCCTACTTATTGGATTTCTATTCCACAAAAGCGATTCTATAACACTGGTGAAACTCCTAAGGAATCTGTGCATTTTAATGACCAGTATTACTTTGATGCTGATAAGAATGCTCCTGATCTTACTAAACCAATTATGACATTTGATTATGGTGCAGAGTTCTATAACATTGATGATTTCTACCATCATCCACGTACTGGTAAGAAGACTTATAAGAAGCTCGGAGATACTGATGTAGATGGTTCAGAAGTGGTACTTAATAATACAAACATTCATAAGTTTCTTACAAAGGGTACCGCTCTAGTAGGTAATCTTAAATTTGAAATGGTTATTGCTGGACGTCAAGCTAAAATGGAAATTAGTTTATATGGAAAGATGTATGCTCGTATTGGTGAAGCTAGTCAGAATGAAGAACAAGATGATGATTGCCTCGATGAGTTCAGTGAACGTTATGGAAACATGTCGATTAACAAGAAGCAAGTCGATGAAGATCTTGATGAACCAGATCTAGATGATTTCTAAGTAGTTATGGTAGCTACTTAATGCATATTAATTCATTTTAATTTTTTTGTCCTTTAATATAACAACGATGGGTAACAGTGCTAGTGGTATGCTTATCGCAAAACAACCAAAAAAAGTTGTAATTCCGCAAGATAAAAAAATCGATAAAATTATTGGAGATATAATAAATCAAATAATAGCGAATTTAAATAAAGAGAGGTTAATTAACTAACTTAGTTTTTATTAATCAATATTAAAGCATAGCCCATACAAAAATAAAAATAGACATTTAATAGTTATATAGAACTATTATGAAAATAGCTAAAAAGATTATGTATATTAATATTGTTTCCATTTCATAGTTTCTCATGATATATTCTTAATAGTTTTTGCTGAAAAAGAAACTATCGATATATTCATGTGGTCAGGTATATAAGTGGATTTACTATCTATAGTATCGGGTACTTTTAGTTTTTTTCTAAAATCTGATATAATCGTAGTGCAGTTAATTTGTAATCGTGTTCCAATTAAATCAGTAAGCTCTTTCCAGTCTAAATTTGTAATATTATACTTAGCAGACCTGGCATTAACAGTAATAAAATTACCTAGTTGATTAGTTTTTTTATGTAATGTTTTGATAAATGCAATTCTCTCAATATCATCATCATCTACTCGGATAGTTAATCTATTTTTATCTACCCCAATTAAATATCCATGTACTGTAAAATTACGCATTGTATGTAGTTTGTATATAATTATGTAATCATACTCTAATTAATTGCGTAATAGCTATTCCATAAAATCAAAAAAAAGTTATATCTATTTATAAGAAACATTTGTTAATTACAAGGTTCTGTTGGAACTCAAACAACCTTTGATTGTTAATAGTTGATAACTTATAATAAATTTTTAAGAGCCGCTTTTTGCGATTTGCTTAATACTTTTACTAATGATGCGAGTTTCATATCACTAGATTGTTTATTAGCTTGCATTTTACGAGCAGCCCCTCCACTAAAGGTAATATTATTAGAAGTATTTGGGTTACCTCCAGAGATACCTCCACCGCGTTTCTTTTGAATATCTAGCTGTTCTTCAATCGAATCGGTTAATGGGATATAGAGGAAGTATACACTCTTAACAAATGATACTGGTCCGCAAATAAATGATTCAGTGCCCTTAAGCATATGCTTTTTATAAACATCATCATCAGTTAAAATATGTGATTTTTTTGGTTTATGCCAATCAACTGCACCTAATGCCGCAATTGTGTCTTCAACATCTTCCCATTCAGTTACACAACCATCATACATGAAGCGTAATTCATCCATAAGCACCTTAAGGTCAACGCATTCAGCAAGCTCTGAGTTAATCGATTGGGCTTTTGCTAGCTCACTTAATGTATTTTTATAGGCAGATTTGATGCCATCCATTAATGACGATTTATCTCCTTTTTCGCTAATAAGCTTAGTACGTTCGCGATTAATTTTTTTGAATAGTTCTTTATCAAATGAATAATCGGTGTTAATGCAGTCTTTAATAGTTTTATCAGCATCTGTTACCTTACTGAAATCAAAATCTTCTAAGTGTTCATCCTTGACTATTGAATGCTCACATCCAGGCATTGTTAAGAAGAACCAAGATAAGATTGGATTTGCGGATAAGTAAAATTTAGCCTTTTCAAAGCTATCAGTATCAGATTCATTTTGTAATTGATTGAGTATTCCAGCAACTGCTTTAAAGTAATTACTTACAGTTTTAGCAGCCTTACCTTGCTCCGTAAATGTTTCAGTTAGATCGCGAATTTTAGTCATACGTTTGGTTTCAGCACCCCCCATAATACCTTGTTGGGCTAATACCATACCACCACTTTTACCTTCAACTGTTTCAGGGAATTCATCGCTAGAGTATTCATAGACTACAAAGGTAGGTTCACCAGTTTTAGATGCGTATACAGTTTTCTTACCAGTTTTAATATGTTTACCTACAGTCGATGGCGACTTTAATACTTTAGAACCAGATTGTAAAGTTCCAATAACAATATCTTTTGTTTTAAAGTCATCGATGCTGTAATGTTTCTTAAATAAAAGCGAACGAATTTTATCGATAGCTTCATCATCATTATCATTGGCTACTAGATCTTCTAGTTGCTTAACTAATGCTTTAGATGGCATTAAAAATGTATTTTGATATCGCTGCGAACGAAACGTTCCATCTAAACATAATTCATTAATTACATCGTAGAGTGCAGGAGACTCTCGTTTAATGAGACTTAATAGACTCACGTATTTATCTTTTCCACCAAACATAGTCTATTAATTGCTATTGATATCACTTGATATGTTATATTAGTGTGAACGATAGTTAGTAAAAACGATCGAATTGAAAATAATAAATGTGTTATAGTATATTAATTATTAATATTTTCATATATATTTTATATATGCTATATCTGTTTAAAATATTTCTAATTCTATTAGTTATCTAATTAATTAATTAGTAAGCTATGGTTAATTTGTTGTCTATTTTTTTGCAATATTTCATATAATTAATTTGATTGTTAATATCTAATTTTCGTTAAATTATTATATATACAGATCGAAACATCTGACATTTGATATAACAGACTGAACCCATATACATCGATTAATTATAATTTTCAGTAATGAGTTTCGGAGGCGAATTATCAGAAACCTTTGAGCAGATTAATGCTGCGGGTGGTGCTAGTATGCATGGTGTCAATGTGTCAATTACTGATGGTGGAAACATTATTGGTCAAGGAGTCATTGCATCTGCTCATGGTCTTGAAGTAAGTGGCGGTAATCTAGATGCTATTATTCAATCTTTCGGTGGCGACGTTGATGGAATTCAAGGTGGTGGTAAAGATAAAATGAAACATAAAGTAGATGTTATTATGTCGAAAGCTAAACATAGCGGATCCAAGTTAGATAGCCATTTAGAAAAACAATTAAAAGAGTTACATAATCATGCAGTAGATTTAGAAGAATTTGCCGCGCTTGCCAAATCAGCCCTTAAAGAAGGTGATGATTCTGATGCAGTTCACGCTGTTTTAGAAAAAATTGCCAGTCATGTAGACTCTGGAGCTCGCGCTATGCGTTCTGTACTTGAAAAAGATTTAAAACAACCAAAGCAAAAAGTTTCGGATTTCCTTGCTCGTAATAAACAGTTTACTAATGTTATTAAAACACTTGGAGCGCATCTTAATGAACCAAATGTCGCTGGTATGGTATCACTTTCGTTTTCTAATGTTAATGAGTTAAAGAAAATGGGTAAGAGTGTATCAGAAGCATTAAAGGAGGTTGATATGAAAAAGAAAGAATACCTTGGTCAAAGCCTTGCTAATCTTGATCGTGACTTAACTGATAAGCTTGAAGAAGCTCTTCAAAAAGGTAAATCTTCCGATAAACTTCGTGCTTTCCTAAAGGGTTGGAAAACTCTATTAGAACATCATGGACATTCACATAAATTAAGTGAGTTTATTGGTGGTGCTGGTAATACTACTATGGGTAGTAAATTAGCTGATCGATTATACAAGTCTCGCGAAGAGCTTAAAAATATTATTAATAAGTTTATTAATGCATTTGGATCTGATTTAAATGATATCGTTGATGCTACTAATGAACTATCTAAACACTTAGGCAAAGACATTCCATATTCTGATGAAACTGTCCAATTTTTAGATGCCTTTACTCGATTAAATGAATATCTCAATGCTAACCGTAGTCGTTTCTACCAACACTTACTTGAAATCAACACCGATCAAGTAGATAGCCGTGAAATTAAGTCACGTTTCCTTAACAATCTACGAGTCCTTGCAGAAAAAGCTTCTGAAATGAGTAGCTCTGCTGTTGTTAAAAAGTTTGTGTCTGAATGCGAATCTGCTGCATCTAATGTACATAAATTCAGTGATATGGTTAAATCATTCCGTGAAGATGTTAAAAAGGATGGTGGTAATGCTACTGATGTTATGAATGAGTTATATAGTGTAGATGCCTCTAAAATTGAAATCTCTGCGTTAGTTAACCCACTTGAAAATTTACAAATTGCTATCAAGAAGCTCCAGTTTTTCAAAAATATTGCCATCTTCCGAAGCAATCTTTCGCAGACCAATAAAGAGCTTGCTGTATACAGTAAAGATTATGAAGCAAGTGTAGGTAAATCTATTGGTGAGGCAATTACTCGTATCACCAACGAGTACACTGAAATTATTAACCAAGTAAGTGATACCAAATCTGGTATGGGTTTAGAAATTGATATGTATAATGAATCGCTTGCCCCAAACCAAAAGATTAGCAAAGAAAAACTAAAAATGATGTACAAATGGCAATGCGATGCCCGAGTAGGATTATACAAAACTATTGAAGCTATTGATCTTTACTTACTTCATTTTACCGATGCTATCAGCAAAAACCCAGATGCCGTATCTGATTTACATAAACTATTATCAGCAACTAAAATTATTGCTCGTTGGTATGACCAAAAGGCTGGAGAAAATTTAATCCGTGTATTTGAATCTTTCCGTGATGGAATCAATGAAGATACTATCGAAGATCCTGAATTTGTTAATAATACTTATGCGGTAGATGGCGAATTTGCCGATTTATCAGCTAAACTTGGAGGTGAGCGTGCTAGTAAAGTATATGAGCGTTGTCGTCGTGCTGTACAAGGTGTTGTAGTACTTAAAAATATTATTTCCTACTTTATGTCGCTAGGTGAGAAATATGGTGATTATAAATCAGAAAAATCTATTTACATGGCTCCTAGCAACATCTACAAAAATTTAGTAAATTATATCTGGGTATCTGCATTAGATGTTAACACAACAGGTACTGAAGTACTTACTGATAACAATGAAACTAAACGTCTATTAACCTATGAAGATACCAAAGTAAAACTTGCTCAGATTACTAGCATTGACCCAGAAACTATGGGTCTCAATTTCAACCGCCACTCTATTGATAAGCTTCGTATCCTTAAGTGCCATAATGAATTATTGCGTTTACGTGATGCAACTGCTTCTATGACAGATTTAGATATTCGTCGTGTTAAACAATTTGTTGCTGGTACATTTGCTCGTTTAGGTAAGACTAAATATATTTTCCCTATGTTCTTATTTGGTGTATATGATTTATCTCAAATGGATCGTCCATTATTAACTGAATTTATCGCTTATATTGAACGTATGCGTTTATCTGCTGAAGGTCCTAATCCTAATCAATTTGCACGATTAGCCGATCCTGCAAATCGTGCAGTAATATCGTTCATGATCGAAGGAGCTGGTCGTCTTGATTTAGTTCAAACAAGTGACCCTAATATTGTTGATCAGATAATGGCATTATCTACAGAACAACGTAGTAATATTACTGTTCGTGTTTCATTCGGTCCAGATCAATATCGATTAAATACATTTGTTAATCTTAAAGCGTTTATGGCTATTCGAGAAGATACTTATGCTAACGATGATGCTCCTAATGGTCCAAATGGAATAGTAGCTCTTAATGGTTTAGTTAATACCAATATTACTCAAGCTGGAGTTCGTCGTGATGATCAACGTTATATTCCTACGGATGGTTTCCTTAAGGGATTCCTTTCTGGTCTTACATCTAATTCGGAGCAAGTTGGTTCGATTGTATATGCTCAACGTGTAGTAGCTGTATTACATTATTGTGTAATGGATATGATGAACACATTCAAACGCGAACAAAGTAGTAGTGTATTTGCTATTGATGATACTTACTTTATCTTAACTGTTAAAGCTATTGCTGGTAAAGTTATGGCAATTGCTGGGGTTAACTCTTTATTCAAAAACCCTGCTAGTTATCGTAATACTATTGGTCAAAATAAAACTCGTTTAATTATGGGTGGTGCTGATAGTATCTTAGAAGATCCTGAAGTTATTGATGAAGCAATCGAATTATACGTACGTTTACCACTATTAATTGAGTTTTACCGTAATATTTTCAATAATGCTAATAAGGAATATAAACAAGAATCACTTGGTGCCATTGGCGCACTTGATGAAGAAGAGATCTCATTTGTACCGGAAATTGGTAATGTTTGGTCTAATCTAATTAAGAACATTTTCGATAAGTCGAAGCATATTGAAAATGGTGTATATACTCCTGAAAACATGCGTAAGATTGTTTCCGAGGTAAATGCCATTTACAAACATTATAAGAGTAGCGCTCCTGCTGAAAGTGTTGTGCGTCATATTATGTTAGAATTAGTTGCTGAAATTAATCGACGATATGGTGTTATTAAACGCCAAGAGTTATTAAACTACTATCGTGTAGTAAACTCCACCAAACGTAACCGTGTAGATATTGGCGAAAGTAACTACTCTAATAATGATTTTGATATTCTTGATGAAGAGATTGAATTTGAAGAGAAGTCTCCATCAGATGCGTTTATTAACCTCAAGAGTACCCTTGCTGATAGTAGTATCACCAAAGAAGTCAAAATTAATAAATTAACTGACTATCGTATCCTTAAGGATTTCCGTGGGCGTATCGATGCAGCTTTTGCTGAACCTGACTTAGCACGTGCTGGAGAAGCTGCTGGTGCTAATTTCTTAACGATGGTTGACCGTATCCGTATGCTTAAGAAGGCAGTTACTACCAAAAACTCACGCGACGAGAAATATGATATGATTATTAAAGCCATTGAAGAGTCTGAAGCAATGAACCAATCATCTAATGATATCTTTGCATGCTTCCATGAATTTGTTGTTGTACCTATGCGTATGGCTCATCAAATGTACAAAACTTACGATGAGTTTATTACATCATTATACTCCGTTCTACATCGGGTAGCTGGTCCTAGACGTGATGCTGCATTTGATGAGATTGCCAATAATCCAATTTTATTAGCCGATATTAAGATTGGTAATGAATCAATGCCATTTATTAATGGTATTCTCAATGCTATTCAAGATACTGAAGTAGAATTATTATCATCAGATATTGGTGGTAATCAAGTAATTAATTTTGGTCGAGGGCTTGCTAAGTTTGATATGGTTGCTGCTGGTCGGCCTATAGTTGACGTAGATGGCAACGCGCCAATTAGTGTTACTACTACTCAAATTCTATTAACTGATATTTTAACTCGATTCTGTCAAAACTCTGGCAATCTTGCTAAAATGACTATTAGTACTACTGGGCGTATCACAGTTGATTTATCTGAATTCCAAACTCTTTGTGAATACTTAGTCAGTAACACTAAATTCATGATTGATAAGTTCACTGGATTAGTACCTTCTGCTCTTATCGAAAATGTTACTAAAGCCGATCGTGTCGGTAGTATTTATTGGTTAGATAACAATCTAATTAATTTAGTATTCAATAAGATTAATAAGAGTGAGAGTGAGCGTTCAATCAAATCTATTGATAACTTAAATAAGGTTATGCCACTTATCTCTAACGTCATTCTCAACACTGCATCTACTTGCAGTGAGTTAGTAACTAAATTAGTATTAACTAATAAAAATCCTGGATTTGGATCACAACGAACTAGTAACTGCCTTCCAGTTATTCGTGATGCGTTCATGCAATATGATCAAGCTTCTCGAATCTTCAAAACTAGTGATCGTGTTATTAGTATTTGCGATACTTTATTTAAACCAAATGCAACTACTTCGATCGTTGAAGGAAATACCCAACATGGTTTAATGCAAGAGTTTAATACACTTATTGCCCATTATCTTAATGATCTATATGATCAACAATCTCGTAAAATGTATCCAAAGTTATTTGAAAAGTTTGCTAATAATGCATTCCTTGAAGCATTAAATGGTCAAGCATATGCCGATTTTGTAGTTGCTGCAGCCGATGGCGCTGTTGTAGATGCGCCATACTACAAATTCCCAGCAAACCAAAGTGTACTAAGTGCTACGCTTGCATATGTTATGAAATCGATGTCAACTCGCGTACATCCAATTAGTGGTGTTAAGGTACATGAAATTGCTACTTTACAAGAAGTATCTGCCCATGTATTAGAAAAATATCGTTCATGTTTACCAATGTACTTACGTTTATTTAAAATCTTCTTAGAGCGTTGTAAATTTTACCGTAAAACATTATCTAAAATGCAAATTGCCGATGCTGATGATGCGGTTGGTGATATTGGACCTTCAATTCCATTACCAGGTGGAATTGAAGCTGGTGCTGTAGTACGTGAAAATTCTAGCGATAGTTATATTCAATTTGCAGCAGATGCTGAAAATATTAATGATTTTAATAACGCTCTAGTACGTGATCGCGCTTTATTATTCATTGATGATATGGTTAGTGGTATCAGTTCTTTAATCGAAGATGCTACCGTCGTGCATAAAGAGCTCCGTGAAATGGATGATAGTGTACCACTATTCTTTGATGTAAAACGTGATTTTACTAAAACATTCTACTTAGGTAATAAAGACCTTCCATATGCCCCATTATCTACATTAACTGCGGCATTAAATAATTCTCCTAATAGTATCCAACCATTCCCAACAGTTGGAAATGCATCTAATAGTAAATTCTTATATGGTATTCAATCAATGCTTATTGATGATTTCAAATTAACTGTAGGTAAGGTGCCATATATGAAAAAGTTGCTTGCGGATTTCAATGGATATAGCACTAAGGTCAATAGTATTAGTGAAGATAAGTTTAATGACTTACTCAAATACCTTGGCACTGCATTCAATTTCTACTACGATTGGAAATTCTACAATGGTCAGGTATTCTGCGCTACATCATCAGCACCAGCTGCTGCTGCTCCTGTTGTTGTACCAGCCGTACCTAAAACATTCCAAGAAACAAATAGTCGCGACAGTGTTATTAATTTACTTGAAAGTGTTAACCCTATTGATAGTAAAAATAAGGTAGCAGATGAACTTAAAACGGGTGTAGTAGCAGTAGCTGAACGCATTGGTCGTCCTGTTGTTGGGCAAAATCCACGTAAGCGTGTAATTATGGTAAACATTATTGATTTAGGTATTGTTCCTATTAATGTACATTCGTTAATGCGTGAAGTACCTCTTGCAAATCTATACAATTATGCAATGACATTTGATTCATTTGTAGCTGATTTAGATATTAGCGCTATGCAACGTGAATTATTATTAAAACCATATACTCCTATAACTATTATTGATGGTGCACTTCGACCAGACCTCGCGGATGCTCCAGCTGGTCTAGGTCCAGAAATCGGTCGATTAATGGTTTCGACCCCTAGTACTGTTCCAGCTGTATTATCTACTACAATTAATACAGCAGGTGCGACTAACTCTCTTCGATTCATTAATGATGTTATTTTCGGTAAATTAGTTAAACCAGAACAACTTGATTCGGGTGCTTATGATATGAATCGAGTTAACGACCGTATTAATAGTAAATTAGTACGTAACTTAACGTTCTTAACCCTTGTACAATATGCTATCAAAAAGAAGGTAAAGTCCGAATTAGACTTTATCAATACGCGTGTTGTATCCAATACGGCAGCAGTTTCCGATACTATTACAACGACTGCAGTTGATGATGCTCTATTTGAGTTTTAAATAAAAAAAGCCATATTTATCTTATATTTTCATTTACTAAAATTGATATGCATACCATTATATATACATTACCACGAATACATCTAACCCTAATTAAGAGCTATGTATCCATATGTAAAATGCCCTACTTGTAACAACTTATTAGGACATTTATTTCACTTATTTAAAGCAATGCGTGAACTAAAAAATGAACAAGAACAGGATAATTTGATCGATGTATTTCAAATACTCGGAATTAATTCCTGGTGTTGTAAGACACGCATGATGGCTGTACGCGAATTCAATGAATTCCTACACTCAAATTAGATGATAATCAATATTATCATCTTTTTTTGTCGATTAAAATCAAAATTGATTCAATTATACTCTAATATAACGAGATAATCAAAGACACATCAAATCATGAATAACCACGGAAAAGTATTTACTATTTCTGATGCTAATCAGCTTGAGAGTGACTCAATTATCCCTAAACGTAATAAATTACTTAATTCTAAACAATCTGATGACACAATTACTACCAAAAAAATAATCGCTGGCAATAAACCTCTATTATTTCTAGGTAATGATGTATCTCAGTCAATTTCAAAGAATCAATATGAATTGATTCTACATGGAATTACTCCTTGTGGTAGTAAAACTACTATCACTATTAAAGGGATATTTCCATACATTGATGTTGAAACTGAAGTGGGTATAGCAATAAATGAACAAGTATCTAAGTTGCAAACAAAATTAAATAATCTAGATTTGGATGTCAAATCCATTAAAGTTATGACTGGAAAAAACTTTATGAAATTTCATGAAGAGCAGAGACAATATATGCGTGTGTATTTCAATACATTAAAGCATCGTTTGGATTTTATTAAATATTGCACAGAAAATAACATAAATACATTCAGCAATGATCGTTCAACTTACTATCGAGTAGTTGCCCGTGACTATGAATTCAATTTATCTGGTTGGAATACAATCAAATCTTACACTCAAGTGTGGGATGGTCTTTACAAATCCCAGTATTCATTTACTATTGATGTAAGTGATATTTCAGCATTTGATCCAGATCAGATGAAAGAAAATAATACTGGATATGACCGTCAACTGTTTAAATATGAAAAAATGATCATTGGTAGCTTTGATATTGAAATGATTCCATTTAATTTGAATAAGTTTCCGGATGCAGACAAATGTATTAAAGATTCTATTTTCATGATCTGCGTAACGTTTCACTTTGCAAAAAAACCAGAATCACTATTGAGTGTTAATTTGACCTTGCGGGAAAATGATCCTCTTGATGATGTGGTAACAATTGTATGCGAAACGGAAGCTTGTTTGCTTCTTGCGTTTTCAAAGCTATTTGATATGGTACAGCCTGAATTTATTACTGAATTTAATGGTGGTGGATTTGATTGGCGTAACATTATAACTAAAGCAGAGTACTATGGTATTATTCCACAGTTCTTACAAAACATGTCTATTGCGCATATGCAACACTGGGAAACCAAGGTTACTATGCTTAGTCGATACTACCAAGAAAAGATGATTAAAATTAATGGAGCAACGGCACCATCATTCTGCAAAAGTTTAAAGATGCAAGGTTATGTAAATTTTGATACATTAATTATGTTTAAACAACTAGAACCGAATGCTGATTCACATAAACTGAATGAATGTTTAAAGCGTTGTAATTTAGGTAGCAAAGATGATATGGATATTAAAGAAATGTTTCGTATCTACTTACATGGTACTGCGACTGAAATGAAAATGGTAGCTCACTACTGTTTCATTGATACATTCAAATTGCAAGCATTGTTACTAAAAAAGAATGTTATTCAGGATCGTCGAGAGTTATCTACTTTGTCTATGACTTCTATATTCGATGCATTTTACTTTGCTAATGGTAGTAAGGTCAGAAACATTCTAATGAATGTTGGTGAAAAAGTTGGATATAAATTTGATACCACTTATAAACCAACTATTGAAGACCCTGATGCAAAATTTCCAGGAGCATTTGTAGTACCGCCTATTAAAGGTATTGTACGACCAAGATTATCATTGAGTGAATACATTAAGGAAAACAATCAAACTGTATCAGAAAAACAGATGAGGGATGGGTATAAGTATATCAAAAACAACTACGATGCAATTGTATCTAAAGATTTGATTAAAAAAGATGTACCGGAAGCAATTGAGCCTTATATTGACTATATGTTAACTAATGATACTCAGTATCCAATCTCTGGATTAGATTTTGCGTCTTTGTATCCATCTATTATGATGGCTTACAACATTTCGCCAGAAAAATTAATTACCGATGAAAGTTATGCCAATCAAATGATTGCGCATGGATATAAAATCCATCATGTTACCTTCCCATTCTTGGACAAAGATGTGCATGCATGGTTTATTCAACATGAAAACAATCCAGAAAACTATGGATTATGTCCTGCGATTCTAATTGATTTATTTGCTAAGCGTGCTGCTCTTAAAAAGATTTTGAAACCATTTGCTGACAAAAAATTAGAAATGGAAATGGATATGAAAGAGTATGAAAATGGCAGTTACCCAAATATGAAAGAGTATGATGAAGTATGCTTTGATTATGAGTACTTTAATTCGAAACAAAAAGCTCTGAAAGTATTTATGAACACCTTTTATGGTGAGCTAGGAAATTTTATGTCATTCGTTTGCGCGGTCGAAACTGCAGCTAGCGTTACTACATTAGGTCGATATAATTTACGACTAGCCAAAAGCTACGTTGAAGATCATCTCTATATGAAGGTCTACTACGGAGATTCAGTTGTCGGAGATACTCCTATCATGCTTATGAAAGATGGAGTAAAAGATTTAGTACCTATTGAAGAGATTGACTCAGACAAATACGAGCAATACAATGATGAAAAGGAATGTGTCGATTATTCAGATAAAAATATGTATGTCATGACTGAAAATGGTTATTCCAAAATCAAAAAATTGATTCGGCACAAAACCAATAAAAAATTGTATCGAGTAAACACTCATATTGGTTCAGTTATTGTTACTGAAGATCATAGCTTGCTAGATTCAAATAAAAACAAAATTACACCACAAGATTGTAAAATCGGCCAGCCATTATTACATTGGGAAGCTTCTACAGAGATTGAAAGTATCACTAATGAACTAATCAATATGCAAATGATGGATAACGTTGATGATAACATTGCTTTTGTTCAAGGATTCTTCTTTGGTGATGGTAGTTGTGGTAAGTATAATTGCCCTAGTGGGATTAAATATTCATTTGCATTAAATAATCAAAATTTAGATATGCTTAACAAATGCGTTAGAATCTTTAATCAAGTATATACCGATGTAAAATTAAAAATTATTGATACGTTCGAAAGTTCAAGTGTATATAAAGCAATTGCTGTTGGAAATATCAAAAAATTGGTAACCGAATGGCGTTCGCAATTCTATTCATCGCGTAAACATAAAAAGGTACCACAATCTATTCAAAATGGTGATTACCAAACCAAATTATCATTCATGCAAGGATATTATGCTGCAGATGGTGACAAAAAATTCAATCGTATGAGCAATAAAGGTCAAATTGGATCACAGGGGTTACTCTTACTACTTATTGATTTAGGTTATAAGGTAAGTGTGAATACAAGAACCGATAAACAGTTGATCTATCGATTATCCTTTACCAAAGGAAAGCAACGATGCAAAAACATTAATGCCATCAAATCTATTGAAGAGCTTGGTAAGTGCAATGGTTATGTATATGATTTAGAAACAGAATCGCATCATTTTGCGGCAGGCGTTGGTCTAATGGTTGTCCACAACACAGATAGCTTGTATGTCGCATGCGATAAGCAGCACTTCGTAGATCTAGATAAAGATTACTTTACTGGAAAGATTGACAAACTAACATATTGTACAGGTCTAGTTAATAAAACATTTGAGATGATTGAGATTGCTAAGAAAGAAGTAAACATTCATTTAGAAAAAGACAATGGTACTAAATTTCTAAAGATGGCCTATGAGGAGGTACTATTTCCAGTAGTGTTTGTCAGTAAAAAAAAGTACTTTGGTATTCCGCATGAAGAGGTAGTAAATTTCTACCCAAAGAAGCCATTTATTCGTGGTCTTGAAATTATTAAACGTGGTGCATCTGATGTGCTTAAAAATGTATGTTTGCAGATTGTAAAAGAAATTTTGGATATTAATACAACTACAAACATGTTAGTACTAGTAGACAATGCAACTAAGCGATTCTTTACTACTGAATGGGATGTAACCCATTTTATTAAAACTGCTGTGTATCGACCAGATAAACAAAACGCATCAGTACGAAATATGATTGCTAGATATGAAACGGATCAATATCATTCAATTCCAGAACCAAATGTACGCTTCAAGTATGTTGTGTGTAAAAAATATCAATGGACATACAATGATAAGGGTAATCAAACAATTCTATCTATTGGTGACAAAATGGAATTGATCGACCGAGTCATTGAGGAAAGTATTCCAATTGATTTAGAGTACTATTTCAATAATGAAATAACTGGTCAGATGGCTCGCTTCATTGCATTCCATGATGAGTTTAATACTATCGACAGAGAAGCTATCAGTAGCGAACTTACTGATAAAGAGCGGTATACAAAAATTGAAGACTCTATGTTCAAAAATGCAAAAAAGTATATTACAAACCGTGCCAAAGAGTATAGCAACCCATATAAAAACAAGAGTGTGCTCTTTAAACAAACATACAAGATTGTTGCTGATAGTATTCGAGTGAAAGATTCAAAGAGCAAAAAAATCAAAACAATTTATCCATCAAGTGTTATTAAAGTGACTACTATCTTAGATGGCTGCAATGAAGATAATACACTTACATATATGCGTAAACAGATTGAAAAGTATGTCAATAAATATTATCAGGTTGATGCAACAATTAGTAATTTGGATATGGATGAGATGTTTAGTTATATCACAGATAATGATCTATTCAAGTATATGAAAGACTGCTCGGAAGAATGGATTTCAAATGTGGTACAATTTATTCGAACTGAATTTGATTATGATGTTATTTGCGAACAGTCGCTTGATATTGATAATCCTTTAGAAATTTTCACTAGAGATGATCTTGAAAACATCATCTCCAACCCAGATCTATATGTAGGCTTAAGTGATTTGCATGCAAGAAACATTCTTGATATGATCTCAAAACTAGTATCTGCTATCTGTTAATAGATACAAATGTATAACTATATAGTTTATTTTTTATACAAAGAGCACTATTATAGCAAAATTGCAAAGACCCCATAGGATTCTAATATATGGATTGTGTCTATTATTGTAAGTAGTAATGATACTTTTATCGGGAGTATATAGATATGTTATTTCTATTGATCTCAAAATCATATTAACCACTAATCCATATGTTCTCGCACTTAACCATGTATAAGGTTGTTGTAACATATAACTAACAATAATTGACGATAAAAGTATTAAACGTGTGGATAATGAATAATTAAACCCATATGAAAATGCAGCATTCCATGTAGTGTAGCCTAGAATCCAATTGAATGATAATGGAAATAGAAATAGATTACGAATTTCCAATTCATCTATAGTCCATGGCACTTTCAAAAATAATATTATTCCAGCAGCCGCATTATAATAACTACCAGTAAGTAAATCTGATAATATTGCCTCACCCATATTAATTCCGAGTATAGTAACAATTACATTATGTGAATAGAATTGGTAATATCTATAATAAGTTATTGCTATGATTCCAGCTAATCCCCCTAATAATTTTGAAATTTCAAACCAGTTCATATGCGATTTAAGCAACCAAAGGTTGCTAGAAGCCTCTGGCTTCTCCCATTTTTTTTGATTAATATTATTACCATGTAATAATGATTCTATTGATACAATAGTAAATAATAGTAAAACACTTAGATTGGACACAGTTAATGATAAAATAATTGGTACTGTTAGTACAAAAAATAAGTAGATATCAGTCGCATTTGTTATAAGATTCATAATTATATTAGATAATTTAGCTGTCAAAAGCTTATAACTAAAATTGATTGTTTTCATAATAATTATATCCTAATAGGTTTATAACAAGCTAAGAATGAATCTACCACCTATGTTAAAAAAATTTCAAGCTATTACTAAGCATACTATTTTGAATCCGCGTATGCCATGTATGCAATATACCCATGCTAATAATACGAATTTGATTACATTTATCAAGGATAATAAAATTAAATATTCTATTATTGATAGGTATGGTAACAAATTAGATATCTCGGTCGACTCATATGATTCTCGTATTAATGCGATTAAAATCTATCCGTACTATTAAGCAGAGATCTTTACAGAGTTCAAAGAACTCTACTATTAAGCAAAAGAACTGTTTATTTTTTTATCGAATCTCCGGTTATTAAAATTGATCACATTTGCTATATGTATAACCGATACGACCATAACAAGACAATAATGAATCTCTCAACAGTTTTAAACAAGTTTCAAACTAGTACTATTGCAGGTATTAATGGTTTAATTGATGGAAGTGCAATTTGGAAAACCTATAAGCAAATCCGTGGAAACTCTAGAAAGACTTTAATTGATTTTGTTACCGATAATCAATTAAAGTATGTTATTATCAGTAGAAGCGGAAAGAAGCTTAATATATCTATTGATGATTATAATCATCGTAGCCACTATATTAAAATCTATCCAGAAGATATCGTGACTATTGATGAGCTAGAACCAATTATTACCGCATTACCGGATATTAATCCGCCGGTAGTAGAGAAAGAAAATAAAGCAACAACTATAATTGAATCTAATAATGCGGAAGAAAAAGCCCCTGCTATTAACATGAATATAATTCAATTAGCTGATCATGAGCAGTTCAAAGACTTTAATGGAAATATATTTGAAATTGAAGTCAGAGGCGAACGACATTCAGATAAATTGTTTCTAAAATGTATGCATGTAGAAGAGTACTTTGGAATAGATAGATTAACTGAAAATATAATTCGATCAAGTCGTAATACATATATTGAAAATGTGGATTATATTATTATAACTTCTTTTAACACCCTACAGTTGGAGGGTGTTAAAAGAATTACTTCTTTTAACCGGTTCTCACTGGAACCAGTTAAAGGAATTACTTCTTTTAATCAGGGATGCTTGTCCCCAATGAAAGGAACTAAGAAGTCATCTGTTTATTTGACCTTTATTGGCTTTATTAAAGTAATTATGAATTCATTATCTGGTAATGAAAATTTAAAATTGGCATTAGCGTGGGTAGTACATCTTACATTTACAAGCGCATTTGGATCAGATGATGAACGATTAACACTTGCGAATGAATTAACTTTATATAGCAAATGTTTAACTAATCTATCTGGAATCTATTTGATTAAAATTGGAAAGGTTAAGGAGTTGCGGGAATCGATGAATATCTCAAGAGAACTATATCCAGATGATAACGCAATCATATATAAATTTGGTCGATCTAGAGATATTCTAAAACGCTATGTGCAACATTGTAGTCAAGTTAAGTATGGAAAGTACAATAATAAAATTGAATTGACTTGGTTTATTCCAATTCCAGAACATTTATTAGCTGATGCGGAAAATGACGTATCTGGATATTTCAAAAACAATAATCTATTATTTGAATTCAAAGATGCTAGTGGTATGGATCATAAGGAGTTGATTGTTGTTAACGATTCGATCAAATATATCAAAACTAAATATATGCAATTAGGAAAAGACTATCCTAGTAGTGGTAAAGATTTGATTGATATTTGGAGAACCACTGTTGATGAAACAAAAAAAGAACTAGCTAATAAACAACATGAGATTGAAATTATGCAGTTAGAGTTTGCAAATAAAATTAATACACTTGAGTACGAAAATCAATTGAAAGACAAGACAATTGAAATTAAAAATATTGTTATTGAAAGTAAAGACAAGGATATTAGATTATTGCAGATGGAAATGCAAATAATGAAGTTATCTTAAGTAAAAAAAGAACTGCTTATTTTTTATTGCTTTGAGATTATATCATTGACCATGAATTGAACAAGCTCATGAATTTTTCCATATTCATTACGGAGCATCATATAGTTATTAGTTTTATATGCGATAATTTTTTTGAAAATATTAAACAATTTATTTGCATTAACACCATGGAATCGTTGCTCATCTTCTTTACGTAGATGTAAATGGTTTCCAGATATTAGATAAGTCATATCTGGAATGGGCATATCCTTATCAAAGTATCCAATAATATTTTGATAGTTTTGGATACTTTGATCAGATGCATTTATTGGGATATGGTATGCGATACCGCTAAAGATATAGCGATCGCAAATAACAATAAATCCAGCATACATATCACGTAACATTTGCTCGCGTACTGCAAATCTATTAGCTGCAAATGCATTAAACATATCATATTTATACTCAAAGTTTTGTTCTTTACGTAGAAATTTATCAATCTTATTACCATAATATCCCTGGCGATCAGGAAATTTATACACTTTATATGGTTGTCTAATGTTACGGAAGTATTTAGTTAATTCCATGATTATAGTACTTTTACCGCTACCATTGATACCTTCTATTGCAATAATTAGTCCTTTCATAATAGTTGCAATTTGTCTTTTATAATCTTATACAGTTGGTATCAATTTTAGTATTCAAAAAAAATAATCTATTCTGATTATAATTTGATTAGATTTGAATGCGTCCAAATTTACATTTAGTTGCTGAGCGGATATCAATCCGTTTTTCAATATCAATAATTCTATTAACGATACCTAATGTTACACCTTCTCCAGCATAAGTTTCTGAATCAGAGTCTGGATATAAAGTCATCTCATTTAGGTCTAGATATTGGATATGTAATGTATATAAATTTGGAAAGAATGTTTTTAGATCATTGAATGTAATTCGACCATACTCATCCGATAATACTAATAATTGAGTACCAGAGATACGCTCAGTTTCATATGATTTTTTTTTAGTTTCCATAACTAATTTGACAGAAACAATCCAAATATTTTTATGTCCATCATCGGTTTTTAAGTAAACTTCTTTATTGTATCTAGTAAACATATACGCAGGTAAGTTTAGTAGTAAATATACATAATAATATTTGCAGTACTCTCCCAATACTGCGCAAATATAATTGTATGCTAGAAATAATTGTAAAGTACTGAATAGACTTTTAGTCTTTAGTAAGACTGAGGCAATGTTAATTTTCATTATTGTTTCGATCGTATTATATACTTTATTAAAATTGATTCTAATTAACTAATAATATATCCATACGATTATGAGTCGCAAAGCACAATCAAAGAAGGTAATTATTGAGGAGGAATCTGATATTGAATCAGATATCGAATCCGATATTGGTTCTGATGTAGAATCTCAAGTTGATGAGGACATTGATGAGCCTGAAATTATTGAAAAAGATGTTGTAGTTGATGTAGATGATGAAGAAGATGACAATGAGGATGATGAAGAAAATGAGGATGAGGATGATGAGAATGGAATCTATATGAAAAAGGTAGCACAACAAAAACTTTTGAAAGAAAATTCGGAAGTAATTATTGTAGATGCCAATCAAAGGATTACATCTGAGTTTATGACTATCTACGAATATGCAATGGTTATTGGAACACGAGCTACTCATATTTCAGAAGGTTCGCCATTATATGTAGATGCTACTGGCATATCTGAAGCGCGTGATATTGCGATTAAAGAAATTGATGAAAAAAAGTGTCCGCTTTCTATTTCAAGAAAGGTTGATAATCGCAAAATAGAAATCTGGCATGTTAATGAACTAACTAAACCATTACTCTAAACTTGATTAGCAATTAACTTGCTTTTATTTTTTTTGATCTATATAAAAGTATCCGTAGAGTACACGAAATCAAAAGGTTTTTAAAATTGATATTTTACGACTGTAATATACCGAAGTTACATTGCTATGGAGCCAATTATTATTATAAATGGTTTTGTCAATCAATATATGCCAGTCGATCAAAATAAATCAATTGGTTATATTAATAATGAATTCATTGATGCGTGTATCAAAGAGCTTAAACTATTTCATTATAATTCTAATATGATTCATAAATTGATTCATATTTTAGAAGTTCCTAATAGCTTTTTAATTTCATTAACTGAATTAAAACAATGGTCAATTATTAGCAATGAAATTGATTCAGTTAATATGATTATGTCGTATAATGGAGTAGTAGATATAGATTGGAAGTACCTAGTATCTCCGGATGGCTCAAAGATAATGACTATTAATCTAAATCATTTTAAAAAAATAATTACAGTTCAAGGAGATAAACATTTAATAACATGGATATCTGCTATCTATGCGGGATTACAATTGTTACAATATAAAGTAAAGATGCAAAAAGCTCTAAATAATGCTACTTCTGCATTAGATGCATTTGCTAAAATGGCATTAACTAAACGACGATCATTATCCGATGATGAATCCGATGGTATTTTAGATAGTGATTCTGATAATGATCTAAAAATCAATTTTGATGATAAGCAAGAATATTTTATAATCTAATATACTTTAGACATATTTGATTTCTTGGATTTGTTATCTATTCTTTTTTTTGTTAAATATAGATTCTATAAAGATGGTTCGATACGTTGATAGAAGTGGGAATGATTTTGATCCAAAAAAAGCATCTATTGATACTTATGGCGCAACAACTCAGACCATTTATGGAAAAGGTGATATCATAGATATCTTGTTTATAGGAAAGAATGGTGTTTGTTATAGTGTTAATCCAAATTCTTTTAGAGAGGAATATGGTGGATATACAGCAAATGCAAAAAATGTAACAGATTCAATTACTTGTGGTACTGTAGAACATGACCCAATTAATGCTCATATGGTTCCTAGAAGTATTATGGGAAATAAATTATCAAGAAAGGCAATGGATGAAGGTGCTGGAGCATGGGCTAATAATGGAACTACTTGTTGTAACAGTAATTATAAAATATCTAGATGGGATAATCTTAGTGGAATTAACTGGGAATTAAGTAAAAAATTTGATTCTGCTAGTGATGATAAGTGTACTGAATTTTTTATTTTATATAATCAGGTAACTGCAATATGCGATGCTGGTTATTATGGATATAAGATGTTTCAGCCACAAAATTATAATCATTATCAAAACTGGATGTCATATGAAGCGGCTAAATCTGGTAGTTATTATAATAATTTTATGATTGTTATGTATTTAACGTTACCAGATTTAGTTCAGAATATGGCATTTCTTAGAGGTCCAGAGCCACCATCAGCTATTAAAAATTTAGCAAAAATAAGTAATCTAAATATCGCTAATTTAGTTAATGATAGTTGCTCAACTATATATCCAACTAATACTAAATTATATCCAGGTACATACTATTTTGGAACAACCATTTATTCTGCGGATACTGAATATAAATTTATTATACAAGCTGATGGTAACTGTGTTATTTATAAATATGATGGTAGTGTTATGTGGTCTAGTGGAACTTTTGATAGTAAGTACGCATTTCCAGTGATTACAATATCTAATGATGTTCAAGTAACAATTAAAAGCAGTTTATCACGAATTAGTACAGATAATAAAATTATTATAGAAGGCATCGGGCAAAGTGGTTATTTACATTTAGATTCAGCTGGCGGCATCTTAAATACCCGTGATAATGATTGGAATATTGTAAGACGCTCTACTGCTGATAAGCAAACTAGTTATGATAATAATAAAACTATTAAGATCTATAATACATTTACTTATCAGACTGATTATAAAGCCAGCGATGAAATTAGAAAATATTCGCCTAACATGAAATATTGTTTAATATTTCAATCCGATGGTAATCTAGTATTATATCCTACTGGTAGAGATTCTGCAGAATGGTCATCTAAAACATATGGTAATCCATCTGCAGTATTATCAATTCAAAAGGATGGAAATGTTGTTATTTATAGTGATAGTACAAAATCAAATGCTTTATGGGCTGCTGGTACTTATGGTTCTGATAATAAATCAACGTTTTTAACAGCCGATGATAATGGTTATGTCGCAGTATATACTAATAAAGGTTATGATCGCGGAGGACATGAATTGCGCTGGTGGTCTAAAAATGGCGGCACTCCTTATTATAATCTTGTAAGTGGTTTACAGAGTAATAATCTATGGAACCAGCCACAATCATTTAGTAGAGCATGTACTACTGCTAACTATGGCGATAATAAATATGATGAGCAAAATATTAGTCTTGCTAAAGGTAGATACTGCTCAACTGGATTGAATATGATTACTGATCAGATTAATTGTAATATGTTTATGGAAGAACCGCCCGAGTACAGCGATAATAAAAAGAATATCAATTACTTAACATTTCAAAAACATATTAAACCAGCGGTGCAATTAATTTGCGCGGATGGTTACGATAAGCAATATTTAGATGATCCAAAGATGCAAACATCTGTGAACGATTTTTGTTCATGTATTAATCCAATCGGTTCTAGTAAACAATTGATATCTAATCAAAAGAGTCCTATTCCCGCAATATGTTTTGATAATACATGTATTAACAAAGGATATCATCGATTAACTGATATGACTGCAAGAGCTACTTGTCCAAAATCAATTTGTATTAATAATATGGAATTAAAGAACTTACAACTCGCAAATAATATTAAACAAGAATGTACAGCAACAGTAAATGAAAAAACAACTACCGATACAAAAACAAATCAACCTACAGATCCTAAAGGTATGGATCCGGTTTTACCACCACCAAAATTAACTGAAACAATTAAATTTACTGATGATAATATGTATTATTACGACACTGATTATAAAGCATCTGATAATACTATTAAAAAGTCACCTAATGGTAAATATTATTTGGAATTTACTAAAATTGGATTATCTTTAGGTACAATTGATTCACAGAATAAAAAAATAGTTAGTTGGAGTCAAAAAATTCAAGGAACTGATGAAATGATACTATCAATACAAAAAGATGGAAATGTAACTATATATAAAGATAGCTCTAAAAAAGTAAGCTTATGGTCATCTAATACAACTAAATTAAATAATCAACCTATTTTAGTTATTGATAATTATGGCACTGCTATTATTATCAATATGATTGATAATAAACCTGTATGGACGAATAATGGAATTGCTCAATATAATATGCCATATGTATCGATAGCATATAGCCATAGTAGATTATCCAAGTTATCAAATACTGATTTAACTTGGTTATGGATAGGTATTGGGACACTATGCGGATTAATTTTAATAGCAATTATTATTGCAAGACGCAAATCAAATGCTATTGATGATATTCCAGTACAATTTGACATAAATCAAATACAAGAAACGATACCAATGCAAAACAATATGGCTTCATTGCAAGAAACAATACCAATGCAAAACAATATAGCTTCAATGCAAGAAACGGTACCAATGTAAATAGATAATATCAATCTATTTATATCAATAAATATCAAATAATAATATAATGCAAATATGACATCTATCGCATTCAAACAGGCAAATATTTTTGCCACTATTCCAGATGGTACTGTATATGGAAAAACATATCCCGCAAACGATAAAATAGTATATAGCCCTAATCGTAAATATACCTTAACATTTCAAAAGGATGGCAATTTAGTAATATATAATGCTGCTGGATCAGCTACATGGAGTAGTGGTACCTGGGGAAATACTTCCGCGGTCTTAGTATTACAACCAGATGGTAATTTAGTTATATATAAAGATAATACATTTGCTACTGCTCTATGGAGTTCTGTTACATTTGGAATTAAAAATGTGGATATGTTTTTAACAATAGATGATAATGGAATTGCAGTTTTATATAATAAAGACTCTACTTATAAACCTATATGGACTAGTAATGGTTTAAAAAATTATACCAATCCATATTCATCTGTAAGTATAGATTCTGCTAGTAGTAGCAGTGATGCTAGTAGTGATGCCAAAAAAACTATTATCCCAGGATTATCTAATACTATATTTTGGGTAATTATCGGTATCATTATAGCATTATTTGTTGGAGGTAGTGGTTATACTGCATATAAGAATAGAGTTGCAATTAAAGCTACTGCCGATAGAATGAAAGCAGCTGCTCAAGCACGAATGGTAGCAATGCGCTCAAAACAAGTAGCGCCAGCACCAGCTATTACCGCTCCAATAAATTTACCAATAAATCAGACAAGTGTTCAAACGGTAGGACCAATGAATATGCCAGTGAATCCAATGGGTATGAATCAAATGAATATGCCAGCGAATCCAATGGGTGCGAATCCAATGGGTGCGAATCCAATGGGTATGAATCCAATGGGTATGAATCCAATGGGTATGAATCAAATGGGTATGAATCAAATGGGTATGAATCCAATGGGCATGAATCCAGGTATGAATCAAATGGGTATGAATCAAATGGGTATGAATCAAATGGGTCAACAACAGCCATGGAGATAAAAAAATAAAATGTTTAAACAAATTGTGTTTTGCAGGTAGGGCAAACATATAAGGCTTGTCCATTTTTATTGACCTTAATAACTCTTACAATAGTTTCTTTGCATTTAGAGTTAACGCATTTTTTATGTTCTAATTCAGATATAGTATCATTATGCGCATTTTTTAGGTAGTTGCGATGCTTATAAGTAGTATCATTTTCCTGAAGATACTCATCGATCATTAGGGTGTCTTCTGGGGCTGATTTATATTCCTCAAAACATGCAGCACAACGATAGATTAACTCATTACTTCTAGTGATGCTTTGAAGAACATTATTACAGTTATATTTCTCGCAAAATCTCATGGTCTATGGAGTTAGTAATTACAAGTGTATATAATATGTAAAGTTAATCAATTTTGGTTAAAATTATCTGTCAATTTATCTGACTAAAATTGACAGTCATATATATAAATATATCCAGACATTTATCGACAATCATGAGTAATGCTGAAATTGTTAAACTACTTAAAGCTATGAGCAAAGATATTGAAAATATCAAAGATAATTTAAATACTCTCATGCAGGCGGAGCATAAATCTGATGACATGTATAAGACGTTAAATGCTAAATTGGATCTATTCAAAAATTTAGATTTTGAATCGCGGGAAAGTATCACAGATAAAAAAAATGAAAAGAAGCCAACCAAGCCAAGCTTCTTTAAAAAGCTTTTCATGGAAGAAAACGAAAAGTATATGAATACTCTATATACACAGGATGAAATTAATGCTATCTATGCAAGTGAAGACGTTACCAAAAAGAAAAAAGATACTGATAAAGCTACTAAAGCTGCTGCAATGATTTACTTACAGCATATTAAAGCAAACGTTCCTGAAGGACGCGCTAGTGCATTTGAAAGCATTTATACGCAATATTATCCATAGATATAAACTCTATTACTCCTATGGGTTATTTTTTTGTGAAAGATATGATGCAATATGTGCCATATGTCTAGATTGTAATCCAAGTAGTGCATCTGTGATAATTATTGTTCCAGCAATATCATATTTTTGTTGATGAATCATAAGTCCAATCACTCCATATGCAATTACTGTTCGTAAATATACTTTCCATAATGGATTTTTTTTGACAAAATGTTTAGTTGCAAATACTATCATAGTAATAATACATCCTATAATTAATCCATATCGAATCCATTTATTCTGAAAGTTTTTATTATTTTGTAATAATAATATTGCAACACCGATAATACATCTAATAAAAACACACCCTAAATGAGTATAAACATTATGGTTTTTAACTATAGTTGTATGATCAATAATACTAGAATTAATTGGTTCTCGCCAATTATTATATTCACTCATTATTAGATTTCTATAATATAGATTTAATAATAATGTCGACTAATGGAATTAAAACCTCATTTTGGGGACCGCATGCATGGAATTTTTTATTCAGTGCAATTGCAGGAACCTATCCAATTAGATATATTCCCGAAAATAAAGATCATCAAAAACGAGTAAAAGGCTTTGTCCAATTATTTAATTCACTTAAAGAAACTCTTCCGTGCATATACTGCCGACAATCATATGCTGTATTTTTAAAGGAGTTACCTATGAAAGACCATTTAGGTACTAGACTATCTATGATGAATTGGTTATATTTATTACACGATAAAGTAAATCAAAAGCTTATAGCGCAAGAACAAGAATGTTATATCAATGAACAAAAAAAATTAAAAAAGCAATTGTTAGCAAAGACAATTACTAGTGCAAAATATAAGCAGCAGTTAGCTGAATTAAAGCATATTAAAATTACAAAACCATCGCCACCCTTTCAAACAATTTTAAATAAATATGAACGAGAGCGCGCTGGATGTAATTCTAAAAATAAAAAATGCAGTTAAACTAGCTACATATTAGGTATTTGTAAATTCATTGGTTGTAACATCTGCTGCTGCAACATCTGTTGTTCTAGCATCTGCTGTTGTAATATTTGCTGTTGTAATATTTGCTGTTGTATTTGATCATTGTTGTTATTACCACGACTAAAAATACTAAAAATATTAAATCGTGTAGCGACATAAATTAATATAGCAATTAAAACTAAAGCACCAATAGCCCCGCCAAATAATGAAAAGTTAAATCCAGATGTTTCGGCAGTTGTAGTAATAGCTGCGTCAATCAATGATTGTACATTAGAATCATTTTTTATCGCATTTGCAATCATTGAGCTACCTAGTACAGTACCTGCAATTGACATATTTACTTTAGAGATTTTCTGATTAGTTGCTTTAATTGTTTGCGTAAATGTATAGTTTTTTAGTGTTTCATTTACAATTTGAGTGTTAAAATTAGTCTCAACATATGTTTTTAGTTTAGTAATTGCATTTACTTGCGAATCAGTAAATCCAATACCACCTTCAGTTTTATTAGTAACCATCTGTTCTAGTTTAGCAGTTAAATCAGATTTAATTTTATTAGCAAGTGAATTGTCATTAATAGATGATACATTGATATTGACATTATTGGTCATATTAATATCAGTTCCTTGACATGTCATTGAACAAGATGCGGCAGGTAATGAGTTACTTAATATTTTTGCAATTTCTGGAGTTGATGTTGAAATTAACTTAGTTATAGCTTGGGTATCTGCACTACATGCTTGAGTGGCTGCAATATTAACTCCTTCACTACAATCTAAAATTAGTTCATTACTACCACTTGCAGTAATGGAATCTTTAGTAATAACTTTTACTACAACATCTGATATAACTGATGTAGCTACATCAGTAGATGTTTGTGTTGAACTTTGAGTGGCTCCCATTTTTTATATATTATGTCAGCGATATAGACAAAAAAATTAATAGATCAATTACATGCATATAATAGTAATCTTTGATTCATAATCGCTTTTTATGAGCTAAGCTGTTTATTTATATCTGAAATAATGATTTGATAAGCCTTTTCAATTTTATCTTTTTTTGCTTCAATTAAAGCTACATATTGATTTACTAAGTTTCTTAACTGTCTAGTTAATACTATTATACTTTCTTCATTAGTTTCAGTTATTTCATCTATAAATTGACGACTTAATGGCCTTATATTCCAATCTAATTGATTATTGCAATCTGAGTTTAATTCAGTTTGCATTCTATTACATTGCAATAATTGAATTGCTTCATCAACAGTAAACGAGCTAATACAAGATTTAATGTATGTTGTTAATATGGTAACATTATGTTTTACTTGATACTGACCAATTAATGGTAATAACTCAATATCAGTTGATTTAAATAAATCGATTAGTTGATTAATATAAAAATCAATATCATTTAAATCTTCTAGAGGTATTTTAGATAATGCTTGATTAATTATAGTTAATTTATCTATCGATAGTTGTACATTACTATCATAAACTCTAGATTGAGTAGCTCCGCCTTTTATAGATAAATTAATTTTTACATGATTTCCATCAGTTATTGTACCTCCCGTAAATTCTTTCATTCTTTTTGTAGTAAACAAAAAGAATACTGTATCTATATTATCTTATATGACTTGATAATATGTTTTGGTGAAAATATTTTTTTAATATGTACGGGATCCTAATTGAATTGATGACTTACTCATCATTTGTGATGGGTATTCAGATGGGATAGATTTTAGAGCTTCTTTGCTTATTTCAACACTAGTTCCATCAGATTTACGGTACGATGGGCGACCAAATAATCCAACCCAGTTACCAATACTAGGATCGTGATCAGTAACAGATTGAATACCACCACCACTTTCAAACGATGAGCGTTCTTTTGCGAATTTCTGATGATTGGCTACAATATCAGATTCTAATGCAGTTTTAATAATTGCAGTTTCATAGTCACCTTCTTCAATAAGGGAGGTTACTTTATCAGCATCCATTTTACCTGGTAAGTCATTACTGAAAGCTTCTCGTACATTTTCGCACGTTGAATGTAAGTCAGCTACTTTATAAATTTGTTGTGCGGTTCTAACTGCTAATTTATTAAAGTCTTCTGATTTGGTCATGAGTTTAGACATGGAGCTAACAATATCTTGCGCGGTTGAATCTTTATTAGATACAGTTGCTTTTGATGCGGCATATCCATCAATTTCTCCACTGACAACTTTATATATACCAGCGATAGAATTCTCACTAGTTGCCGCAGTACCGGCTGCAATATTTGCAATTCGCACCCGTTCGTCATAATCCATAATTTTCTTTTGTTTTTCTGGAGATGTTGATGTAATATATTGCATCATAATTTTAGAATATAAGTGTAGTGTGGAAATAAATAGAATATTCTTTTGAATAATTGCAGCAGCTCCTAAAGCAACTGCACGATTTTTAGCATTAATTAATTCAATACTAATTGAATCGGCATCTGAGTATTGTTTGTCTAGATCTTTTAATTGATTTAAAATATCGCGAATTTGATCTGTGGCATTAGATCCAACTGCAATAATACCTTCCCATTCAACTTTTAATGAGTCTGGGGTCTTTTCCGTAGATAATGCATTTACGACCTTATCTTTATTATCAGCTACCGCTTGTTTGGTTTCACCATAAAGCATATCAATATTTTCCATTTGTTTAAAGATGACTACTCGTGGATCATCCTCACTAATAAATGGGCAGGTTTTTGAACACCCTCCTCGAGACTTGCATCGTTGATGATACATTACATTCATATATGCAGCGGTAGATCCGGCCATGGTTGCATTAGATTCGATTACTTCAATATCAGCAATTGTGTTAACCCACATACTTACCATTACGCCAACTAATAGAATTACTAATAACATGCTCCACATTGCTTGTCCATAGGTTTTGAAAAAATTACCTACTGAGTTACCAATTCTATACAACAATCCTCGTGGTTCTTCATCTCTATATAGTACTCCCTTACCTTCACCGGCGCCTCCATTATATCCTAGCGATGGATTACTATAGTTTTCACCACCTACAGCAAGATTCATAGGTTGAGTTGTTTCCATTTTGTATGATTACGTAGATATTGCTCCTTTATATTAAGCAAAACTAAAACAATTAAGAACGTATACATAAAAAAATATATTAACCTAGAATTTTGATTAATATATAGCTGGGACTACGACGCAATAACCAATCGCATAGATAGTAGTTTCAGATAAATAAATAAATTTAATTATTTGTCCAATTTTTGCACCAATCCAAACCATCTGTGGATCATTTTCAAATATCTTTGGAAGAGTATCCCGATCAAATGACTGCCCATCTGTATCCGATAAGATTTCATATTGCGGAACTAATTCATATTCAGGAACAATAGTTGTTAGTAGATTATATGTATATGCATTGAATGTATGATGTTTATGTTCTTTAGTATGGCTTAATGCTGATAGTCCTTTAATAACACTATTACTAATTTTAATTGATGTTATAATCATAACATCCGCTTTTGGATATCGAATATGATTAATAAATTTCATCATATTCGCACGTTTTGATTCACAATCGGTACCTGGATATATAAGTAAAATATGAAACACTTCAATATTTTTGTTAGTACTTTTTTCATTGAAATTTTCAATATATTCAGTTACTGAATCAATATTATCGGCATGTTCTTTATCAATTGCTGATAAAAGCATATACTTATCTTTTTGAATTTTTTTGGCAAAATCACTTTGACTCAAATCCGCATCAAGTGAAATTAGGTTGCGATATTTGTAGAATACTGAAATATTCTGATAGATTGCAAATAACTGTTGGTTAGTATTATTCATAATGTCAGTATTTTATTTTAGTAGACTCTAGCTTCTTCTCCTATATATAATAACAAGATTCCTATCAATTTTGGTTTAGAATGAATCCATTTTCATTAGTTACTGGCGCTGTAATGAATGCCGCATCTAATGCGTTCGTCGGGGGTGCAGTAAATACTGCATCAAATATATTTTATGGGAGTGGTGGCGAAGGTGATGAGGTTAAGTCTGATACTCCAGTATTAAAAGCAAATAATAAAAATTATACATATATGATTCTACTAGCACTATTAGTAATCACATTAATAGTTCTTATCGTTTTTATTATTCTACATCATAAGAGTATTAATAGTATTAAGAAAGACTTAAAAACGGTTCAAGATAAAAATAAAGAACTAGTAAATATGACTAATAAGAACTTAGATTCGGTTAAAAAAATTATTACTAAAGTAAATGCAATTGGTACTCGTATTGGTACAACCGATCTTACATTTAAATATGAGTTATTACCAGTAGAAAAATCCGCAGCAATCAAAAATACTTTTGGGGGAAAAAATGATTTTGTTCAAATTCCATATGTAAATGAATTAAATTTATTTAAAACCTTATCGCCAGAGGATCAATATGAATATTTACATATGGATAAGTCTACCAAGCGTGCTAAGTACAGTAATATGCTGTAAACATATGTAAATATTAGTTAGTAACTCAAAACCATTAATTAATTTAAGTATCAATTTATAGTATGTCAATCTGTATATAGAGATAAACCGGTCATAATCAATATTTTCAAATACAATGGATTCTGAATTATTTACAGTAGGTGGTGGTCCACAACAAACAGGTCGCGATTGGTCGGCACATGAACGAAGCTTACCAGATGGTACTCAAGCTCAAGTATGGTATCAAGCTGCTAAATTAATGCGATCATCGCGATGGTGCGCGCAAGCACTATACTGGCTATTTGTGTTCTTAACAATTTATGTAGTCGTTACAATTATTCCGCTAGCAATGAAAGTCTGGAAAGATGGCCTAGCTCCTACTAAAAGTGATTTTACGCAAAAGGAAAATCTTCAATATTTAGGCGCATCTACATCGGTTGTCCGTGATGATACTGGTTGGGCTTCGACTGATTCTTTAGCTGAACAAGCTATGCGTAGCCAACAAGAAACTAATATGGCAGCTGCTCCAGCTAAAGCTGGTTTCCGCACTGAACGTATGACTCCAGAAGAAAAACTTTTAGAGCAACAAAAAAAGTAAATAAATAAACGTTCTGATAAACCAATAGTTAATTAATATATAAACTAGATAACTACCATATATCTAAAATCAAAATATGTCATTATTCTACGCATCGATATTAATATTTATTGTTATTATTTTAATATACACTACTATTAGTAGACGTAAAGTAAAAAAGACATCTACTTCAGTTGACAATAAAAGTGAGACTAGTGATATACTAGACCCTCATGAACTAGATGATCCTGATAAATATGATTTACACGAAGCTGTATATAATTTTATGTTAAAGCAAAGTCAATATATAGCATCATGTAAATAAACTAGGAACTGATAGGTCTTCGGGAGCAACATAAAATCTTTTTTTGATATGAAAAATTGATACTTTTACTTATATAACATAAGCTATCAATAGGAATTAATAGCATTTCGATATGGCAAGCAATTTGATCTATACTGATGGTGCATGTAGTAAAAATGGTACACCTACAGCTACTGGCGGATTTGGTATCTATTTAAAACATTCATGCTTTGGAGAAGATATTAAAATTAATTGTAAAGGAGAAACAATGCATATTAATTTTAATGGTACTGAAGATACGTTTTATATTACAAATATTCGCATGGAAGGATTAGCAATCGCTGCGACTATGTTTCTATATGCGGAGCAATTTGCTTTTGGTAAATCTATTAATAATCCAGTCGATTATTTAAATGAAAATTTTCTAAAACAGGAAACACCTCTACAATTAACCTATGAGTTAAACGAGTTAAACCAAAATATTTCTACCCAGTGTCAGACATTTGAAATTGTAACAGACTCATTATTTTGGATGAATGTTATTGAAAAATGGATGCCTACCTGGGTGCGTAAAGGTATTCTTATGCAAAAAAAGAATCCGGATATATTACTACTATTACATTACTATTCAACACTGTTTGAACAAAATAAAATTAAAATGGTATTAACGCATGTAAGATCGCATCAAAAAGGTAAACGTTCACCACACGCCGATGGAAATGATATTGCAGATGTATTAGCTACATCTTCGGTTAAAAACCAAGATACTTGTTTTAAGTTGAATTAAAAAGATATAGAGTAGTAATCAAAGGGTTCCTAGATTCTATTACAACTTTCTGACTTAGATATAAATAAATTCAGTTAAGTGTTTTCGCATGATTTCATCAAACGATTTATTTTTTTTCTGTAGTTCAGTAATCAACTCATTATAAATATCATAATGTTTATCAAGTCTAGTAATAGTATAAACAATTTCTCTAATATTATTTATTTGCTTATGTTCTGATTCTAATTCAGTGTATAATTTTTGTTTATAATGATATAAAATGTAATTTTTAACTTTATAAAACTTGTTGATACCTTTTTGATATAGTTTATTTTTATTAGATGGCATGGTTAATGATTTGATTGTTTCTTGCGACATTATATCAATATATGTCTCTAATATCTTTTTACGATGGTTAGTAAGCTTATAATTTAATTGAGCTAGTTCCATTTTAAAATCCTGTAGTTGCGAAAAATACCCAAGTAACACAGTAGCCTGTTCATATGATTCAATTGATTTAAGCATAAATGATTTTCGAGTTTCTATTACCCTATCTTTATCAATAAGGTTATCGCATACATTTAACATATTAAAGATTTCAGTGGAAGGAACAGTGAAAGGAACAGTTGAAGGGACAGTTGAACTAGATATTTGGGGATCTACAGTAGATGTAGTATTTACTGGAGCTGGAATTGGAGTCAATGCTGATGTTGGTTTATTTACTTTTTTTTCTGATTTGAATAGCTTTGGTTTAGTAAACGCTAATAGGTTCCTTAATTCTGGAGTATTTATATGTACTGAATTATCATTAGCGCCTCCAGTGGGAACTGATAGTCTTCTAACTATATTTTTAGAAGATTTTTGAGAATATACTGTATGGTTTTCATTGTTATTTATATGTTTATCCGATTCCATTGAAAAACAATGGGTCCAAAATTGATTGCTTATACAATATAATATACAATTGAGAACTACAATCAAATCTTTAGCAAATTAATTCAAAATCATGTCCGCTGTCGTACAATCATCTGATATTACTCTTTCTACCATGACGTTAGATGGGTATATTACTAATGTGAAATTTGATAAAGTGACTGCTATTGAGGCATTGGAACTAACTGAAAGAGTGGTTGAAATTGGATGCAATTTCGGTCATAAAATTTCAGATGAATATAAGGCTATGACCTGCTATAAAGACCGCATCTCTAAGAAGAAGAAGCGCGGTGAGCTTAAAACTCGTCGCAGTCAAGGTCTTGGCACGCATTTCAATTCACAAATTACATTTACTATTATTACTGATAAAGATGAGAACAATTCATATCAAGTAAAATTGTTTACTAATGGACGTGTTCAGATTCCAGGTATTGGTAAGCTATCTAAAGGCAATGATGAGTTACTTGAGGATATACTATCGGTAATGGTATCATATATTCAAATGTATCCGGATGCGCTAATGTTAAACAAAAAAAATGAAGTCGAGGTAGATTATCTATCACCAATTTTGCAAAATTTTAAAGCATTAACATTGCTTACAGATGATTGTATGAAAGAGGTTCGGGTTATTCATGATGATACTGGTGCTTATCAGTTAGTACCATTTATTGACTTGACTACACTGGAACGCGCGATTATTGAAATGTCTGCTGTGGATCGCCCACCATTTCCAATTGATAATATGATTTTCAATCCAGAGCGTTATTCTGGGATGCTAATTAAATTTAGTACACCTAAAATAATTACTGGAAGTCAGAAGCTTGATAAATTTATGGAAATGGCAAAGCTATACTATCATAAAAATGCCACACGCTCTCGAGTTGCTAAACCATCTTACAACGATTCGGATGATAAAATCACTCGCATCGTTAAGATGATGCAAATGAAATGGCATGAGAATTCTAAAGGGTCAAAAAAATATCGAAAGAAATTAACTACTGTTAAATTGTTTCGTTCAGGTAAGATCAATATCGACCATGTTAATAATATGGAACAGGCTACTAAAATTCGTGAATATGTGGTCAAAATGATTATGAACAGTTGGGACACTACTATCTACTATGAAGAGTAAAATAGTAGATATGTAATATCTTTTTTTTTGATGATACTTATCGATAGATCATATCAATAAGAACAATACCAATAATCATAATTATTGAAGTATAAAAAGTACCGCTTAAAGTCATATTCTGATTTGCATCAACTGCGCCAGGTATCTTAGATAAACCTTTCATAATAAATATTTCTGAATGTACTATCAGAAACCATAACCAGATAATAATCATTTCACGCACATTAATACTCTTACCTGCATTAACGATAAGTCCAGCAAAATCGTCATTATCGTTTAATTTTTGTGGATCTTGTAGTTTTTCTTTATTACGAAAAGTTTTCTTTTTGGATTTAGTGTCAGTTTCTACTACTTGCTCATTGATCTTTTTAGTAGCGCATAAAGGTAGCGCATCATCATAGGTCGACATATTTATCTGTAATGTCTTATAGCTCTTGCATATATATTAGCTCATCGATATGTGATTTAATTTTGACAGTATTTACAAAACTATTAATCATACAATTATTTAATACATATTCACGCCTAAATGGATTAGATAAGTCATCTATGGCGAGATTTAATAAATCTGAATAAATTGATTTTAATATCAAAAGTTTACCTTGTTTATCGCGATATTGATCGAATATACTAATATCCGATGTATCTTGTTTATTAGAGTCCAAATATTTATTTTCAGGAATAGAATCTGTTTTGGATAAACATTTATTTGCAGTATCAATTACAAGTTGTTTAATCTGTGTCTTATAAGTATATGATATATTATGCAATTCAATGTCATTTAACGATACATCGGATTCAAATAATGCTTTTATAATTGAATCTTTTGTTTTAACTCTAATATTGCTTTGGATATATGAACTAAACTCATACATTTCAGCTTTAATTACATTAGGATGATACCTATTATCAAACATTACTATTAACTTATCTATCCAATCCTCTATCAAGTTACTAGATAAATTTTTTAATATATCTGGTTTTGTACCTTCTATTAATTTTTTTATAGCGTCTAGTAATTCAACTGGTTTACTAGTTTTCCAATAGTTGATCATAGTACTAATCATAATCTTATAAATATTATTCATATACTGTGCTCGTTTTAATGTATTATTATTTGGATAATCGATAGGTTCGGGGATACTATCAACTAAATCAATTGGATTAACTAAATATTCAATAAAGTAATCTTTGTATTCGTATGGAATCTGCTTGTTATAAACTGTATTTGTGGTTCGTTTAATTAAATCTAATCCAGTAATCGCAATAATTTTAGCATCTCTTATAGTTGATTTATACTCATTTATTTCATTTTGAGTAGATTTTATTAGCTTGATAATATCCGAAATAGTAGTATGTTTATGGTAAATAATATTGGTATGCATAATTGTCCTACCATGAATTGCAAGAATTTTAGTACCAATAACTTTATCTTTATATACAATGAATTTATCGATTTTAAGTAAATATTTACTACTAATTGGTAAAGTGATTGGATTATGATTTGTTAGTAATTTAATATTAACTGAAAGGTAATCTTTGAAGCTTGTAATAGTATCATCTAATATATAGGTTTTGTTATGATTCTCTAGTAGCTTAATTACATCAGAGAGACTTCCAGTGTAGTTACTTGACAAATTATATTTTTTCAATTCATATTGATGTTGATTTGCAGTGCGGTATAAACTTATTAATAATGTTTTTGATGCCCCAATAGATACTTCTGCATACGCAACATAATTATCAGCATCCCCATATAAAGTTTTAATTTTACCTATATCTCGAATCGATTGTTCTAATGTTTTATAATCAAAACTTTTATCGATTATATTAGTTATTGGTTGCTGAATAATTGATTTAATTTTTTTTAATTGAGATATAACTGTAGGTAGTGCTGCTTCAATTTTTGGTTCAATAACTAGCGATGAACTAATTGGAAAGTAAAAGTATCGACGATTATTATGTACCTTAGAATATTCAGTATCTACTCGGCGTAATAAAATTATTACAGGTTTGTCCAAATCTAAGTACTCTAATTTGAGCATCTTAATAGATACACTAGTTGTAGTTATTGGTTCATTAGAACACTCTTCTGCTTGACTAACTACATGTTCACAATCTGATGCTCGAACTCTATTATCAGATAATAATACTATTCCAACATTCATAGCGACTGCGATATCAATTATAATATCATTCCAATTTTGAGATACTTTGATTAAAGTTTGTTTTAAAAATTTTGCAGATAGACTATTGATTAGGTCGGTAATACTCGTGAATGAATAACTAATATTTGGCATAGACATAACTTTACGGTGATTATTTTTATTTTTTAAAAACTCTATGATATTCAATAGTAGCTCTCGAACTGTTTTTTTATTCAAATACTTAACTAAAATGTTTAGCACTTGCATATCCAAATTAGATTCAGAGTAACTAATAGATGCTCCATTAAGTAAAAGTTTTGATCCTTTTGTTAACATCTTGTTAATAAAATCTGGAACATTAGATATCCTATCTACTAATCTACTATTTGAAATTAAATCATTTGGATAATCGATTACATAAAATTTATTTGTAGTTTTGGATAATTTAGGTAACTCATCTAGTGGCTCACCATTAACACAACTATTTAATATATTTTTGTAATTTGGCTGTTCTTGTTTACGACAACATGGTAAACAAAATCCATTTGGGTGGTATCCTGATAGCAGTCCCATAAATGGATTTTCTTTAGTAGGGCATTTATAATACTGCGGCTCGTTGAAAGTAAAATTATGATATTTGTATGCTTTTTTATCATTTGGATCTGCAAGAATTGGTTGAAATTTTCGCTGACATACTCGACTATAATTCATATTAGATTTGCTTTTGTATTTATACAAAACTGGATCGGATGCTTGTGCATTATTTTTATTGCCAATTTTTATTTCAATATCATTAGATCGATAGTTAATAAATCGACCAATAAGATCAACATAGAAAGCAGTTTCTTCTGAGCTCAAATCGAATAAGGTAAACACTGCTAGCTTTGAATTCGAATAGATCTGAATAATTTTATTTGCTTCAATATTATCGCTATAAATTTTGAATAACCGAGTTTTCATATTAATATTACTTATTGCCTCTACTTCTAGTATTCCTGTATTTGACAGATCTGTAATCATATACTTAACTGCATTGTCATAGTCGATACGTTTATTAAAAATTAAATTAGAAGTAGATTTGATCATTTTATAATTATTAAGATTTGCATTTAACCTTAATGGTGATAGATAAGCATCATTTATTTTGTTTAAGTAATCAATAATGTTTTTAACAAAAGATGAAATCTCACTAATAAATAGATTTTTAGTAATCTCCGTAGTTCTATTAGAGTATGCACATATTTCAATACGACCAAAGATATCAATTGATATAACCAGTTTGGAAAAATTATTTGATGGTAGTAAAGTTATAACTAACCTATCTTTAATTCTATACTCGCGAATATTAGCTGCAAGTGGTCTAATATTCATGGAAATGTCTTCTACTAAATTAATTGCTTGAGAAGCATATTTTGATACCTTTCTTAATTGATTTAATCGATTGTTTGACGAAACAAATAAATCTAAATAGAATACATCTGGTATATCAGATATAGTAAAATTATTAAATAGTTTTGGTAACACCACCAATGCAGTATCATTACTTTCTGAACGTAGCGTGATTGCATTTGTTACTATTGTTAAGTTATCATCTTTAATGCTTACTTTTGGTATGTTATTTAGATTATTAATAACTTTACTTTGATTAGTTATGACCGATTTGTATTTACTGATATCAAAATCAGTTTCATTCGCTAAGTAATTGGTAAAAATTTGACTAGTAATCATAATATAGAATCGTTCAATAAATGATTCGAAAATTAATTCAAATGATTGCTTATCAGAACGTAGTAAAAACTGAATTGCATTTTTATTTGTAATAACTGTATCTAATGAAATTAATATTATTCGTACACTACTTTCATTTGGATCTAAAAAATCTGACAATTTATTATACTGAGTATTTACAATAGTAGAGCTATCTTTAGTAAATAAGTAGTTTTCATCTATAGGAATATCCTTAATTTTAGTATCGCATGTTTGTAAAAACTCTACTAGGTCTACATTATCTATATGGGAATCAAATGATGAATGAAAATTGATATAGTGTGTAAGACACTTATCATCTTTAGAAAGATATTGTTTAATAGGTTCTACTTTAGTTACTAACGCTATCTTTTTTTGCACATCCATTATGGTATCTTCTTTAAAAATCGTAATATCATAGTCAATTATTTCAGATGCTTTAATATCTTTTATTGTTGCATTTTTAGGAATAGTGTCATTTTCAATTACTGGCGCGGGTTCTGCGTTAATAATATTTTCAAAGTCTTCATCATCTAACTCTTCCCAATCGATATCACCCCCTTTTATTTGAGTTACCTTAGATACAAATTGCTTTCCAAAAAGATTTTCTGCCTTTTTTGAGTAGATACCATCTGCATTAATTGTTTGTTTTATTTTTTTATCCTGGTCTCCTAATAAAAATATACTTGAGGTTAATTGTAAACTACTATTTAGAATATCAACTCGAACTGGAATTGAATTAAACAATGGGATTTTAGTATGACTTGTATCATTTTTAGTCATAATCGCTCAGATATTTAATATCTATTTCTCCTATATGTAAGTAAATAAAAACAATCGATATGAGCAATGATATGTTTCAATAAATATATAAAGTATTCGATTTAACAATAAATAGTTATTAATCGGAATCATGAGCGCATATCTATGGTTGAAAAATAAAACAAAATTAGTTCTAACTAGTCCATGGACTTTAGTTGTATTATTAGTAGTAGTAATAATTGCATTTACTATTGATGCTAATCACAATTATGTAAAAGTGACATTTACTCAAAAAATGATAGAATCATTTGAATCTATTAAAGTTGGGTCAAATTCATATAAGGTGCATGAAGATCTAATTAATCCAAAATTAGCAGCAGAGACAATGGATAGTTTAAATACTTATGCTCATAGATTAATCAAAAAATTAAATGAAAAGTATAATCATGATTCTCGCGGTATAGATATTATTAAACCGGAATATCGCGATATTGTTATTAATGGTATTATTGATTTAACCAAAAACTTTAAGACCGCTAATATGGAAGAGAACATTCCAGAGCGTTCTGGAGGTGATACATCATATGTAATTGATAAAGGTGATGTATTTGCCATGTGTCTACGCGATCCAAAAAAAAATAATTTAGTTGATGTGGCTAATGATATGAATGAATTAAAGTTTGTTTTAATCCACGAGATGGCACATCTTTTCACGACTACATTTGGTCATGATAAGTTATTCTGGAATAACTTTAAATTCATTTTACAAGAAGCAGTTGAATTAGGTATATATACACCAGTTAACTATAAAGTAGATAAACAACCATATTGTGGAATAGTTATTAGTTACTCTCCATTATTTGATAGGGAATTAAGCGACTATTATACCCGATCATAAAAAAATGAATCAAATATCTATTAGTATAAAAGCTTAAGAGTACTATTACATTTGAGTCCCATAATTACAGGCATATTCGCCGACAAATTTAAGTACACGGTTTGGGATATCAATTGGTTTAGACTTATTAGTACTACCAAAACCACCAGATCCGCGAGTAGTTGGTTGAATATAATTAGTTTGATGCGCGTGTGCAAATACATATGATTTTAGAATCAATTGTGCAATTTTAATTGGTAGTTCAATATTTGGTAGACTATCATCTACTTTAATCAACGGAACTAAAAAAATGAATCGAATGATTTATAAAACTAATTAGAATTGGTGCTACCAAATCCACCATTATCTCTAGTAGTATTATCAATAATATCTTCAGCAACTTCTATCATATTAATATGAATTTGTTCTCTGATAATTAATTGACAGCACTTAAAAGGTAATTCTAAATCTGGAGCATCTAGTTCCACTTTGGTTAATGGTATATATAAATTTCCTCGGTATGAGTTATCTATGATACCAATAGAATTTGATAACATATATCCACTTTTTGATAAAGATGATCTTGGAACTATTTCTGCATAATATCCATAATCTAATTTGATTTTAATACCAGTATCATACATAACTGTATTAGTATTATTTTTTTTTATTTCTTTAATAATAGTCAAATCATACCCAACATCACTTATATTTGATTTAGATGGTAGTATTGCATTTTTATCAGTTTTATATACTTTACATAAACCTATATTAGATTGTGAACCTGATCCACGTAAACTTGGTTTCCAATTCATCCATTGCAAATACAAGTTATATTTTCGTAGTAAATATAACTCATTAGAAGCATCTCCATATAATTTACCAAGAAAGTCAAGACAATTTGTACCATTATAAGTCAACTCATTTGTAATTTTTTCACATGGTATATTACTAAATTTACTTATAGCAGTTAACATATTAATAGAATTAGATGAAATAGAACATGATAGAGCATGGCTATTTATATGTCGAATAGTACCATCGCCATCAAAATAGCCTCTAATGAATGCCCATGTTAATTCATCATCATTTAAATTTGGAAAATTAACAATATTTGATTTTTTACCTCTATTGATTTGTAGCAAGCGGCAAACATCTAAACACATCTCTTTTGAATTAATTTCAATTCCAACCATAGTTACTGTTTTTTCATATACAACTATTGGAATATCATCACATACTATATTTTTTAGTCTTTTTAAGCAATCAATATCATTATATTTTATTTGAATACTAATCGTCCAGTTAGATTTACTAATATGCCCATCACTAGCAATCCACCCTAATAAATAAGCTTTCTCTTCGGTATCTACAGATTTAAACATACTATGATCGAATCTGTATTTACAATTTGGATTATTACTACCAGATGCTTTTATATGTCTAGAACATGGAAGACATATAAATTTTCCATTATTTCGATTCATATTTTTTAAAGCATCTCGATACTCTCTTTCAACGATATTTTGACATTTTTCGGACGAGTTGAATAAACATTCAACTTGCACTTTAGCATGAGAACCAATAGATAAGTTTTCTACATTGGTTAAAAACATTATATCAATTAAGGTAATTAGCTTATTTCTATATAATATAAAAAAATTATCAATTTTAGTCTTTATGAGTTCCATAGTTACAAACATAATTTTCTCCAAATTTAATTATGCGATTGGGAATATCTATTGGTTTAGATCTACTATTAGAAATATAATCAGTTTGATGTACATGTGCAAATACATATGGTTTCAAAATTAACTGCGCAATTTTAATTGGTAGCTCAATGTTTGGTAGACTATCATCTACTTTAATTAATGGTACTTTAATTGTTAATTGTGATGCTGGATCTATTACTCCGACACTATTAGCAAGCATGTATCCAGTTTTACTCATACTACTACGTGGAACCAATTCAACATAATAACCAATTGGGATGTCTAGAGCAACTCCAGTTTCATATAATGTAACCTTATCTGAAATCTTTTTAGCTACACCAATGATAGTTAAATCAAATCCAACATCAATGATGCGTTTTGTTGGCATCACTGCATCGGGATGTTGTAAGTGAAATCCAAGTGATGGAATAACTGATTGTTGATGATAACGAGCGATAATATCAAAATATTGTTCTACTTTACTTAAAGGTAAATTTTGATGTTGCTCAGGCGCATTTAAGATTGTTTCTAATACTTCAAGCATTGAAATACCTTTGTAAGTTTTACCATAAATAGTAAGCATAGGCTCTGGTTTAGTGACGAAATGAATCATTGTTTTTGTTAAGGTTGTATTAACTTGTTCTCGGTGTATATTATTATAATAATCATCAATTTTAATAAAAAAAATAATAGTTATTTAAGTCATCGTAGAGTAGCAATCAAAGGTTTGTATGAACTCCAACGTAACTAGATCATAAACATATATCTTCTATGTTAATGATATTGATTGAATTTCATTTAGCATGGCTTCTAATTTAGACAAGCTTTTTTTTTGTGATTCTATAATAGTTTTCATCTCTTTAGTTCGATCATGAATATCAATTAGTGCTTTAATCTTATTATCTAATTCCATTTGAATACCATTAGTATCAGAATAATCTTTAGTCATTGACATTAATAGAGATATGGTTGGATAAATGATTTCACTATCAATTCCACTTAGATAAGCAGTTGGTTTACCATTAATTATTTTTATATCAATAGGTGATCTAATCTTGTACTCTCTGGCAAAACCATGTTCATTAATAGATATCATTAATCCAATATTATAATCGGGTAGTGCCAATGATCTATGATACTTATCAATTTCTTTCCCAGGAATAGGTTTAGTATAATTTTTTACTTCAATACAAATCTTATTGCCTTTATATTCAACTGCGATATCGCCATGATCTTTATAACTAGAGGTATCCTCTACAATAAAATCTGTATTATATTTACTAATAGTATTTAAATGTGCTAATATCATTTGTTCGCCAATGTTACCCAACGCTACAGTCGTTTTTGTTTCTGTTTTAACCGGTTCAAAGGTATCTGAAAACAGAGCATTAATTTTATTCATAATATCATCTGGTAATTTGGATCTGGCTTTCAATATGCGAGCGCTATGAATTATTCCATCAGTGTGATTCAATTTTAAAGTAATGTTATATGATTCTTCATTTGACGTAGACATAGTAATGATCGTTTTGTTATATTAATAGCAATATTAATCAATTTTAGAGGTTGCTAAAATTGATATCCAATCATATAAATATATATCCTATCTCAAAGTTAATTAATTATGGCGCAATCACTTGTACTTGGTCCGATTTTCAATCAACAAAAGAATAAGATTCGTACATGGAAGATTACAATTGATTTGTATGATAGTTCTCATAAGAAGGTTTCTATTACTGGATTAGATATGAAAATTCCAAAGAACGCAACTGCTGAGTATTATACTACCAACGGATTAATGGATATGAAAATGACCGAATCTACTCCAACTGTTATTAGTACCGGTAAAAATTTGGGTAAAAAAAATGAAACTAATGTACTTACTCAAGCATACAATGACTGTTCTAGTAAGTATAAATTAAAAATTAAGGCTGGTTACTCGGAAGATATTGCAGAGCAAACTGAAAGTTTAGAACAATTTCCATTTCCAATGGCACTCAAGCCTTGGAAAGATTTCAAAAATAAACTGACATACCCACTATATGTACAACCTAAATTAGATGGACTTCGTATGATTGCTATGCTAGATAATGAAGGTAAAGTAGTGTTAAAAACTCGCCGCTTGCATGATATTCCCAAATTTGACAAACTAAAAAAAGAGTTGCAGTCATTGTATGACGCTAGTGCTGATAAAGATTTGATTCTTGATGGAGAGTTGTATGCGCATGGAATGGATCTACAGAATATTTCTGGTATTGTACGTGCTGAAACTGACCGCGAGGATGAAAAAGATACGCTACAGTATTGGGTCTTTGATTGCTTTAGTATTAAGGATAGCAATGGTTATTTAACTACTGACTCATTTGAAACTCGTATTGAACGACTACGATCATTCATAGGTACTAGGTCCACTTTAGTAGTATTGAATGATACTATTAGTGTTAATAGTGAAAGTGAATCTGATAAATACTATGATCGCATTATTTCCGATGGATATGAAGGTATTATTTATAAGTCTATGAATAAACCATATGATTACTCTTTTAATAAGGAAAAACGATCATCATGGTACTTAAAGCGTAAGCAACGATTTGACGATGAGTTTGAGATTGTATCATTTGGAGAAGGTAAGGGTAAAGATACTGGTTGCGTTGTCTTTGTTCTAAAGACTAAAGAAGGTGTTGAATTTAATTCTGTACCAAATGGTACATATGATTATCGCAAAGATTTGTATCAACAGTGTCTTCAGAATTTTGATCAGTTTAAAGGTAAAATGGCTAAGGTACAGTTTGAAGACTATTCAACTGAGAAAGTACCATTGCGTAATCGTATGATTATGATTCGCGATTTAAGTTTTGATTAGATCCAATGATCTTTAAGTTCTAAGCATTCAATTTTTTTACTTAGTGTATCTATAGTTTCATTTTTTTTGTTTAATTCTATTTCTATTTGTTTAGTTAATTTATCTATTATATCATTTTTTTTGTTTAATTCTATTTCCATTTGTAATTTTGCAATAATAACATCTCTGTCTTTTAATTGCAACTCAGTATTTTTATTGTTTATTATCTGTGTTAGCATTTCAATTTTATGTTGATATGCGAGTATTAAATATTTATTTACCTCTTCTGATTTTTCCATATTAGCACTACTACTATTGGAATTATACTCACTAAAACTATCGGTAAGACTTTCGGTTTCTGATGAAAAACTAATATCTCTAACATGAATCGCAGGTTCTTGCAAAGCACTATCATCAATTGAATTTCTAGTAGTTATCTTATTATCAGTTACTTCTTTAGTATCTATGCAACTTTCATCATCTAAAATTGTATTAATTAGTGATACAAATTCAAATACCCGATTATGCGTAATGACTTTTCTATAAAATTGGTACTGACTAATCATCTCCGAATAGCATAGATATTTAATTTTAGCTATATCAGTTTCAATCCAAACTATATTTGTATCTTTAGATAAACTAAATGTTACCCCAAATAACATTTCAATATCATTGTAGTTAAAATAAATATCTGATCGAGATAATGTACCCCTAATATCAATTGGAAATTTACTTGCTTGATTTTTATATTTACATGGTATAGTTAAAATTGGCCTACTAATGTATCGCATCATTTGAAAGATATATCTATTAGTTAGAATGTTCGATGGAACTTAATTTACTTTTATCAATCAGTGTATATTAATTATTTTATTTATCGAAAATGTGAATAGATACTAAAATACACGTTTTCTAAAATTGATATTTTTCATGTATAAATACTCCAACAGCTATTAATAAGCAAGCGATTACCTCTCACCTATACCAAGTACTATGAAGTGCGAGAACTCCGACTGCAAGTCCCATGGCTTCTTTGCTCACCCATGCAACCGCAGCGAACGCTACTGCGTGACCCATAAGACTGACGACATGGTGAACATTCGTTCATTCGGATCTCGCGTTACCCGCACTACAATCATCATTGATGATGTTAGTGCTATGGGATTGCGAACGCAAGCGCGCCCAACGGTCCCACCATCGCGAGTGCCAAAAGCAAAGGCTCCAAAGGTTGTAAAGACTCCGGTACGCGTCAAGCGTAGCATGAAGGTTCCTGACGCTCCAATGAGGGTAAAGGTTGCTCGCGCTCCACGCACTTCACGTATCCCAGCATTCCCATCTCTTGATGAGTTTGTTGTCGAGCAGCATTCTGAGTACCAACCAATGATGGGCATCTACGACGAGATCGCTCACCACGGAGCTCCTGACTGGAAAGTCATGACTCGTCGCTTCTCATTGATTGCGTACTGCAAGTAGGTCTCTTACGCGTTCACATTGTCATATAGGTTCCGGTACCTGACTGAGTGCTAACCTATAGTCGACTTTGTTTTTTTGTCTAATCAATTAAATACAATATTTATAGTAGCATATAACCCGCAATGAAATTAATTAATCGACTTTTTAGAAATGTTAGGAATCTATTTAGAAAAAAAGAAGATATGCGTATGCGTAATGCAATAGTTAAATATAATTTAACCTATGCTATTATTAACAAAAAATTAAAAAAACGGGTAAACACTCATATTTTAGACTATAACCCAAAGACTGAATTTTTATGCGTGGATATTAATGACGCGGTATATTTACCACAACCATTATACTATTCGCAGAACCACGAGTCTAATAGTAGTATATCATTGAGTTTTAGTAATAGACCTACTTATTCAGATGATGAATGCATTTTTGAAGCTTCGCGAGGAAGGTCTCCGATAAGTGTATCGAGTATATTTGATGATTAGATCGTGTTTTTTTGATATTAAAATTGATTTAATTTGTATATTAACATACACGTTAACCTTAATACACCCAATTAAGCATCATGAGCGCATCTATTTCTGATAACTATCAAGTTCTTTCAGATATTGAACACATTTTACTTAAGCCTGGTATGTATGTTGGGTCATCGCAATTGATTACAGAAGATATGTACATTATTGAAGATGGAAATATTACAAAAAAATCAATCAAATATATTCCTGCGTTGCAGAGATTATATGAGGAGATTTTATTGAATGCATTCGATCAAACCGTTCGAGATGGTACTGATTGTAGTGAGATTCATGTAAATATTGATAAAGAAACAAATACTATTATCGTTCATAATAATGGACAAGGATTGCCAATTGTACTCAAAGAGGAGCTGGATTGTTATATCCCAGAAATGGTCTTTGGAATGCTACGTAGTGGTTCTAATTATAGCGATGAAGACCGGATTACTGGTGGTACTAATGGATTAGGTGCAAAACTTGCTAATATATTTAGCACAACATTTACACTAGAAACCGCTGACTCTGAGAGAAAGAAACTGTACGTACAGGAATGGAAAAATAATATGTCTGAAAAAAGTGATCCAAAGATTACTTCTTTAGGTCGAAAGAAACCATATACTACTATTACATTTCAGCCGGATTTAAAATATTTCAAAATCAAAACATTAACTGATGATATGATTGCATTAATGGAAAAACGATTAATTGATATTGGATTTGCATCTCATTCAAAAATCAAAACATTCTATAATGGTGAAAACAAAACAATCAAAAAAACAGAGGACTATATGAAACTATACTGCACTAATGAGCAACAATACGATACCTTTATGGTAGACAGTACTTGTGAACGTTGGACGGTAGGAGTAATGTTAAGTTCTAATGGATTTAATCATGCATCATTTGTAAATGGAATTCATACATCATTAGGTGGATCGCATGTTGATCATGTAATGGCATCTATTAGTAAAGAAGTTATTGAAAAACTGAAAACCAAGAAGATTGAAATCAAGCCATCCGATGTGAAAAACAAACTGTTTGTATTTCTGAAATCAACTATAGTTAATCCTATCTTTGATAGTCAAACGAAAGAATGCTTAAAGATGACAAAGAGTAAGTTTGGAAGTGAATACATTATGTCCGATACTTTTAAACGAAAGTTATTGAATTCAGATCTATTGAAATTAATGATGAATGTATCTGAATCAAAACTGTTGAAAGACTTATCTAAAACTAGTGGTACCAAAACAAGTCGTTTGATTGGTATTAAGGGATTGGAAGATGCAAATTTTGCAGGTACATCTAAGTCACCTCAAACAAAACTTATATTGACTGAAGGACTATCAGCAAAAACATTTGCTATGAGTGCTATCACTGTTATTGGAAGAGATCGTTTTGGTATCTTTCCATTGAAAGGTAAGCCTTTAAATGTACGTGGTACCGCAATTGCTAAAGTAACTGCTAATGCGGAGATTTGCAATATTGTCAAAATTTTGGGACTAAAGTATGGTGAAAAGTATACTGATATATCTTCTTTGCGTTATGGTGGAGTAATTGCTCTAGCAGACTCTGATGTAGATGGAAACCACATTTGTAGTTTGATTTTAAATATCTTTCATTACTTTTGGCCAGAGCTATTGGCTATGGGTTATTTAGGATTTTGCTCTACCCCTATTGTAAAGGTATATCAAAAAAAAGAAACTCTATCGTTTTATACATTAAATGATTATGAAGCCTGGTTAGAACAGAATACTACCAAACAAATTAAAACAAAATATTTCAAAGGGTTGGGTACTAGTACTGCAGCAGAAGCGCGTGAAGCATTAGAAAATATAGATACAAAAATTATTACATTTGATTCAGATGAGCTAGTTAACCAATCAGTTAATCTGGCATTTGACAAAAAACAAACAAATGAACGTAAGCTTTGGTTAATGGAAAGATATGACCCGAAGGCTAATATTAATAGAACAGTACAAGATGTGACTATTAGCGATTATATCAACAAGGAACTGATTCACTTTTCCTACTATGATAACCAACGTTCTATTCCAAATGTAATGGATGGATTAAAACCATCACAGAGAAAGATTTTGTATACTGCAATCAAGTATTTGACTAATTCAGAAATGAAAGTTGCTCAATTTGGTGCAAAAGTAGCAGAAAAAACCGATTACCATCATGGAGAAGCTTCTCTTATGGGAGCTGTTGTAAATATGGCACAAACATATGTCGGTTCAAATAATATTAATCTATTAGAACCTAAAGGTGCGTTTGGGACAAGAATTGTTGGTGGTAATGATGCGGCTAGTCCTCGTTATATTTTCACACAACTAAGTGATATTGCAAAAAAAATATTTGATTCACGCGATTCACAGCTATTAAAATATTTGGAAAGCGATGGTATGTCAATTGAACCAGAATGGTTTGCTCCAGTTATTCCAATGATTTTGGTGAATGGCGCAATTGGTATTGGATCAGGATTTAGCACAGAAGTGCTTCAATATAATCCAGTTGATATTTGCAATTATTTGAGTACTCTATTAGAAGACAAAAAACCAGTAAAAAATTTAAAACCGTGGTACAGAGGCTTTAATGGTTCCATTGAACGATTAGCATCTGGAAAGTACAGAACAATTGGATGTTATCAATTTAATGATATTAAACGATCATTAACCATCACTGAGTTACCTATTGGTGTATGGACAGATGATTATAAAGATTTCATTGAAGCTATGTTTGCAGATAAAGATGATGCAACTATTGCAGACATTCGATACGGTAACTCCGATGTTATTGTTAACATTGAAATTATCATTAATCCACGTGAGTATGGTAAGATCAGAGAAATGGATACTGATGAGCTACTGACTAAATTCAAATTATCGAGTAAGCTATCATGTACAAACATGTATCTATTCAATCATGAAGGAACTATCACCAAGTACAACAATGTATATGAGATTCTGAAAGAGTTTTACTTGATCAGATTGGATTTCTATGTTAAGCGCCGTGATGCAATCATTGCAGTACTCAAATATGAACTAATGATACTATCAAACAAAGTAAAGTTTATTGAGCATGTAAAAGCAGGTAAAATTAAATTGCAAAAGATTGATGATAAGTCGTTGCTTACATATCTAGTCAATAATGAGTTTGATCAAGATCATGGAGTATATGGCGAACCAATTGATAATCCTACATTGAAAGAGTTTTCATACATGATTGACATGCCTATTAGATCTATTACTAATGAGAATGCCGAAAAATTTAAACAACAACAGATTTCTAAACAAGAAGAGTTAGATAGAATTATCGCACAGACTGCAAAGGACATGTGGAAATCAGATCTACAATCAGTTGTAGAAGCTAATAATAAAGCGGTAGATGATTTGATTACTGCTAATACCAGTGCTGCACCAACTAAGAGCTCTAGTAAACCTAGACGTTCCAAAAAGTAAATATACTTTAAATAACAATTACATTTATTTTTTTGTAATACCTGATAATTACGATAGCTTTAAAAGTCAGTTAAAGTTGGTCCAAAATCAGTTGATCTTTAGACCATAAACACTTTTTAAAATGAAATTATGCATGATATTCGCGTATAATTTTAATATAAAATGAAATTATACTTTAACTAGATTTGACTAAAAAAGTAAATTATACTTACAAAAAAATGACTTAAGTACAATCGTATAAAAAAATGAAATTATGGATGAATATCATGTATATTTTCTATTTAAAACGTGTTTAGGGGCAAAAGATGAATTCATACATAAATAACTTTTTTATTCAACATATGCATGAAAATCAACCATATTCAATTCCAGAAAACGATTATACAGTTGTTTAATATGGTCATCTATTTGGTCGCCAATCAGTTCAACTTCTGATATAAGTTGACCAATGTTTAATGCAATTTGCATAATTTTCCGAGGACTTGCGTTTTCTATCGTAGGAATACGAACGCATTGAATCAGAAAATGGTTTAACTCGATAGTATCGCCATTACTATCACGTTCTGGTAGTTGCATAACATCATCATAGAACTGCATTCGCTCTGGACTTTGAATGCATTGATTCCACTTTTGTATAGCATCAGTTGCTTGAAGTTCCTTCATATAACTCCATTCCATCCGACCATTCCAATGATATCCATGTCTAATAACAGACGTTCGTTGAGTGTTAATTAATCGCATATAAGTAGCAAATTCTTGTTTAGTAATAGCAGTCATATTAATCGGAGATCTTACAGAGTTCTTTGAATTTTACTATTTTGTTTGTGTATATTTATACAAGAATTAATGCAATTTTAAGAAACATAAAGCTAGAGATCCATTAGTAAAATTGATAGTTGATATATATTTATATAACATACAGATAAGATACAATCCAAATATGGTCAATACTACTATTGAATCGCATAATCAAATGATTTACATTCATGCAGCAAAATCAACTTTATGTGAATATATGGATGATTTATTGGTTAAATATGTTGATGCTAACGATAAAAAGTTATTTAGCTATATGATGGAATGCTTTCAATTAAAGGATACTTTTAGTGTTCCGGATTATAAGCTATTTGAATTTAATCTTATTCGATCTACTCGTTCTGAATATATGCGAAAAAGATTAACTGATATTGGATTAGATGAAGATATTGATTTCATTGAAGTTCCAGTATCTGGAACTATCTTTACTGAACAACTTGATCAATCATTTGGATTAACTGGGAAAGCATTTCTTAAGGTAGTAGGTTTAACTAACCCATCTAAATTAAGTGAATATTACTCATTCATTCAATCTACTTTGTTTAATTATATGCAATATGAGGCAATAAAAGATGATCATGATAATAAAAATAATGAAACAAGTGAAGATGATTCAGAAAATGATTCTGAATTGCTTTCAGAAGATGGTGAGTCTGATAGTATTGATTCAGAGGAATATATTCCAGAGAGTATCAGAGAACAACGAGATCTTTATAATACTAAACTTAATCGTATTGATGATTATACGATTAACACTTGGCTGATTGTTAATAACATTGAATATTATATTTCTAGTTTCATTCGTTATATGAAACTAATTACATTTGCATCATTTCTATTGCATGTCTGCTTTATGTTTAATTTGAATCCGCATACACTCTGGGTTGTTTTAGTTTGGATCTATCACTTTATTGTAAACCAATTTTAGTAATCGAAAGTTGCGTGTACCCTCTGAGTACGTTAATCAAAAAAAATATATAAGGAATATGACTGCTTATTTTTTTATTTGTATGAAACAATACGAACAGCTAAAATTAACATAAAAGCGCTATCATCTAATTCAGTTTTGAATACCATTAGGTTTTCCTTATCAACATACACTTGTACATGAGTGCTAAGTAATGCATTAGCTAAGCTTTGAATGTATTCAATACGTACAGTAGTTGAGAGAAAGTCTTGCTCATCTAATGTCGAGTGTACTTGAAATACATCTGGATTAGTAAAGATATGAGAGACTTCAATAGTCTTTGAGTTACTATCATATGGAAAGCTTAATGGAACTCCGGTACGACGCTCAATGGTAAAGTCCTGACTGAATTTAGAAATATCACTAATAACCTTTTTAAAGTATTTACTAGGTAGGGTAAATGAAAGAGGGTACTCTTCGTAAGCTAACGAAGATACTACATTATCATCAGTATTTGCTGATGATTCTAATAACGAAATTGTGTGATATTCTTTGATACCTTGCTTCTGATCTTGTAGCACAATATTAAGTTCTTTCATATACGAATCCTGCTTAGCAATGAAATAAATAGAGTTATAACTCTTATCAATTTTTTGTACAATCTTTTCTAAATTGCGTTGGTCAATAATCATAATAATATTATGTTTGCAAAAGTACTGAGTCATCTTGTTGCTATCAATATCTAGTTCAATAAAATTATGCTTTAAATGACCTGACCCTGAGATACGTACACCAGATAATTTAAATTCAATGCGAATATCTCGCATATCAACAAGCTTAAATAGATTAAATATTTTTTTGATATTCATTGGCTCGTCGTAAACCAATTCCAATACATGCGTTGATACCACTGGTTCAGAGATAATTCCATTTCGTTGAATTGGTTGTGGAGGTGGTTTAATCATTTTTGGACGCCCAACCGGACGTTTAGTCCGTTGACTAGAAGTAGCGGTTGCTGTAGGTGCGGCACTCATAAATAAATTTAATTATACTTTATTTTAATATGGAATATATTTATTATCAATTTGATTCAGAACTATAAAAAAATAAAAAAAATATGTTACAAAAACATATTTGATATCTATTCCTGTGGCATAAAACTTACCGCACGATGACTGGCGTAACGATACTTATCATTAAATTTAAGCTTACGTTGGCGGCTATTATCGCTGGTTACTTCGAAACGATCATGTTTCATATCTTGAACCTGTTGACTTGCCATCGACTTGGTGATCATCCCAGAAGCTACTGGTGCTGATTTTCGTTCAGGATTAATTAATCCATTATATAGGTTAGACTTCCAGTTACTATCACTTGTACTCATGGTTTACTAATTTGTATTATATGATTATGGTTATATTATTCAATAAAAATATTTTATACTATTGCTAAAATTGATTTAATTGATTATTTGAATTTTGCTAAATAATCATTTTTTTGACTATATATCGATCTTAATATAAATACGGTCATCATGATTTGCCCGTGTGAACAGCTAACAAAAAAACGGACATTAGTCGATGGCATCAAATCATTATCCGGTACATTAATTGTATATAATTACAATGACGAAAAGTATATTAATGAATGTTGTTTTAAGACATTAATCCCCAGCATCTTTACATTCATTACTAAAGAATGGTTCTTATACGCGGAAATGGTAATAATAACAAACCCAGAGACATCTAAAACTGAAAATAAAATTATATTTAGAGTAACTCCAGAGATACTTAAAATTATTATTAGCTATGCTAGCACTAATGAAGAAGAACCTCTAGAGTTAGTTGAGATCAATACTGGTATAACAAGTTTATCTTATAATTATGATAAAGCTATGGAATCTCTTTCATTAGCATATCAATCAGTGATTCAGTTAGAAAAGGATATGAACAACATAAAATATAAATATTCCAGTATCAACTATGATAATGAATATTTAACTAAACAACTACAAATATTTAAAGATAGAAAAGATAATAAAGCAATTATATTAGCCGAGATTAATGAAGAAAAAGAATTAATGAACCATAACGATAGAATTGATTCTAAAAAAATTGCAAACAAATGTAATTTATGTAAGTCATTTTCTACTATCAAAGACGATTTAAAAAAATTAAAACAAGAGAATCATGATAAGATTTCGAAAATCCAATATGAACATGATATTGCTAGAAAGAAGATCTCGGACATGCAATATAATGCTGAAAAAATGAATGAAGAGATTTTGCGTTTGAAAGAAGAAAATAAATTATTAAGAGCTACTAATAGTATCAATACTATAGGTAACTATGATAACTGACAATCAGATAACCGCATTAAATGTTTATAAAAAAAATAAATTTATAACGATTCCACTCAATGGAAAGCGTCCATTTTTCAAAAAGTGGACTGAACTAGATCATACACCAAAGGACTGGAATGTGTTTAACAATAAAAATATGGGAGTACTAACAGGTAAGCCATCTAAAATAACAGTCTTAGATATTGACTATCAAGATAATGGAATGGCTCATTGGAATAAAATTAAAAAACTATACCCAACCATTATTACACCAATAGTATCTACTCCTGGTAAAGGGCTACACATTTACTTTAAGTATAATCCAAAACTACCATCAACGTCAAAATTACATTTAAATGATACTGTTATCGGATGGGATATATTAAACAATGGTAGACAAGTTGTAGTACCACCATCTGATAAATATAAATGGATATATGATTTAGATACTCCATTAGCTAAAATGCCCGAATGGTTAGAACATTATATTTTGTTATTAAAAACTGGATAACAAAGTTGAGAGACCAAATGTTTTCGAACACTTTGTGTTTTTATCGAAATCCGCATGGGATTCTATTATACTTGATATCCACTTATAAATGTAATATTTCAGTCGACGATACTTTGTCAAAATTTTGCTCTACTGTAGAGGGTAAACGATTTTTATTTTGAATTTATGCTTGATATTCGCCTATAAATATTTTAATTACTAAAATCGAATTGATATGAGTACTTTGTTAGATATTCATATTTATAATGGTCATACGATTTAGATGCAATTATTTTATTTGTACTGGGTAGTTTACCAAAGTGTTTATTATAAATATTATTAATTGCGGTATATGGTTTGTTATTATGTTTAAAGGTAGGGTTACTATCGTAAATTTGCTTTAGAATATTATTACAATCTATCATAGCTTGTTTATTACTAGATCCAGTTTCTATCAAGTATTCAATTACTTTATACATAGTAAAGCAATTAAATGCAAGTATAGGATCTGTAGTGATTGCTTTTTTTGTATTATAAACCTTACTAACTACTGATTGTACATATTCAAAATCAAATGCAGTTTCATGTACATTAGCTAATATAAAATCATTATCAGCTTGCATAATACCCATATGAGCATACATATAGATTGTTTCTACATCGATTGGGGTATTAGAAGAATATTTAACCCACATACAGATATCAGGTAACTTAAAATTATATTTAGCAATACTATCATCTAATAGTTGGCTAATACTATGGATGTCTCCAATGGAACTATCGTCTTTTATCATATTAATGGCATTATGTAACTGCAATAGACGCATACTAACATCAATATTTTTATCATTGAATATATACTTCTGCGGTGCAATAATAATATTCCAATCATCTATGATAGTCGGTAGTCCATGTGATTTTAATAACTTATTAATATAAATTAGTTTCCATGGTTGTTTATCAATTGAATGCATGGATTTGATATCATCAATAGATAATTGAATAAATCTATTTATTTGGCTATCTACGCTAATAGTTTTGATTCCATTGGAATCCAAAGAGCTTTGCTCTCTTTTAAATGCTTTTAGTTTGGTTAATAATGAGTTAAAAATAGATGGTATTGTACCAAATATTTGATATGAAACAATTAGTAATTGAATTGCATTTTTATCGGCCGATTGAATCATTTTTTTGATACTATCAACTGAATCAATTTTATTAATTGCATTATCTACTATTTTACTATTGATTGATTTCCAATCATTATTTACTTTAAATAAATAACAACTATTCATTTGCATAGAGATGATTGTATAGATACTATCATATTGGATAGCATAAAATTTTGGAATTAGTGCCCCTTTGTTACAAGGATTCATTTTATTGATTCTTATAGAATTCCGATATCTAGATATCTTATATAGTATCAGTAATAATTATACATTTGACTATGAATAAAACTCAGCGATTATCAGTTGGATCAAATTCTAAACGACCTAGCTTATCAGATTTGATTTCATCAGATGAAGACAGCGATAATTATAGTAGCGCACCAAAAGCCAAAACTACATTAAAAATTCCAAATTATAAACCAGAACCAGTATCTGGATCTAATGATAATGTTGATCCAGATATTGATCTAGAAGTAAATCAATTAATTCAACCTAGTGATTATTGTAATATTCCAAAAAACGCTAAAATTATTTATATCAAGTCCTCTGGAAAGAAGATCATTAATAAATATTTTAAATCATATGATTCTATCGCGGATTCGATATTGATCGGTTTCTATACTCATGATAAACGGAATTATACTGAGAAGGTATCTAATATTACACAATTATTTTCATCTATTAAATCTGGCGGCGCAAAGACTGACGATACACTTAAAAATACAATCCCATTAGATATTACGCAAATTAAAACATTGAGTAGAGATATGATCGTCTCTTACCAAAAAACTGATAAAAATTGGGTTTATAATGCAAAATTTAATGCCTTTGTTAAAAGTCCTAAAGATCAATCAACTAGGTTATCGATGACGACTGATAAAGGTTATAACTTTACAGTAAATCCAGCTAATATAGTAAAGATGTATAGGCATATTAGCAATAATGATAAGACGCTTACATTCATATTGCAGAATTTAAAATTATTTGAACAACGATTTGTATTGATTGAAAAAAAGATTAGTAGCATGGATAAAAGGCTTATCAATATAGAACAAAGATTTAAAAAATAAAAGATCCAAATGAAAACTACTATTAAAATATTGCACTGGAATATTAATGGCATTCGCGCAATTAGTAAAAAAAATGTATATAAATCACAATTATTCGAAACTTATTTATTAAAACAAAAGGCTGATATTATCGTTTTTACTGAAACAAAAATATCAGATGATAAACGATGTAATAAAATCAATGCCTTATTTAAATCATACCCATATCATTATCATACTCATGCTGAAAAAAAAGGATACTCTGGAGTAAGTATATATTCAAAAATAGAACCTATTAAACAGTTAACCATCAATACTGATAATAGTGAAGGTAGAATAATTGCAATAGAGTATAATAAATTTATACTCATTGGTGTTTATATTCCTAATTCTGGAGCAAAATTATTACGTTTACCATATAGAATAAATGAATGGGATAAACAATTTCTACACATATGCAAACAATTAGGCGCAAAAAAATCATTAGTAATTGCGGGCGATATGAATGTCGCTCATATGGATATTGATATTAATCATCCAGAAAAGCATCATGGATCATCTGGATTTACTGATCAAGAGCGAGGCAATTTTGATAAACTATTACGTGAATGTAATTTATTAGATACTTGGAGAATGCAACATCCTAATAAGATTGGTTATACTTATTTTGACTATAGAACCAAAGCCAGGCAACGAAATGCTGGATGGCGTATAGACTATATTTTAATAACTGCCGATATCCAGCATCAGTTATTAGAAAGTAATATTTTAAGTAATGTAACTGGTAGTGATCATATGCCAGTTACATGCATACTACAAATCTAATTATTGTTAATAGAAAACTATATATGTATAACAATGATGGTGTTAATATAATATTATTTACAATGGACAATTATATCGACAACTTTACGCCGAGAAACAATAGATCTAATCAGAATCGAACTAGAGATCATGTTATATCGATTAATTCAAATGTGTTAGAATACTCTGATTCTATATTAGAATCAATTACAAATGATTCTGATTTAAATGAATTTATAGAGGATCCAAATTTTAACGTTCCAATATTGGGAGATCGAGCATACCAATACCCACAAACATCACACCCTAATCAAATCAATAATGAAACTATTGCACCACAGTATTATAAATTAGAATTTATAATATGCCTATTAATTTCAATTAGTGCTAACCATACAATCTTTTTAGTAGTTGATAAAAATATTGATAATATGTTTTTAAATATTTTTAGAAAAATGATCCATTTTAGCATAATATCGATTATATCATATTTATTTACAACTGCAGATACCTATCGTTCAATAAATGTATCTATTGATTTTTTACCTATTAATTGGATACTTTATAACTATTCAATTAAGACAGTTGTAAAGTATATGCTGGTGCAAATATTGGCTATTGGGATTGGATCTTACATTAGTATTGCTTTATATTATAATACATTATCAACACTTTCAAAAGATGAAATTATAGTATCGATTATGGCTGTTACTAATATAAATTTTAATTTTAGTACAATTGCCACAATACTTTATGCTCATGTAATTTCTTGCATAGGCAATACCATAATTATGGAATATACAAACTCATTAACATGTCGTTATAATATGATTCAAAGGGTAGCATATTTATGTTTAGTTAGTATTATATATGGAACTACTATCGGTTCATTTACATTATTAATATATAGGATAATTTTATACTTATCAGTTATATCAGTTTTCCCAAAATTCTATAGCTATGATGATCATATATTTTTGATAGTCGGAGCAATTAATATTTTAATTAAATTAATTATATATCCATTTATTGTGTACTATACTAAATATGTATGGAAACATAGAATGCTTCGATACATAGAATACAGTTCATAAAAAAATAATTATAGACTATTAGTCTATAATTATATATACATTATCAATACAAAGTATGAGCACTTATGTCGACTCCCGTTAAATTTTTTTATTGATTAACTCTAGTTAGTTAATAACTGAGTTAACTCTTCGACATAGTCCAATGAATGAATATAATCATATAGAAGGGAAATAGTAGTTTCTCGCGAGACCGGGCTATCTTGATGATTGACATTATGTTCTCTTTGATAATGCCCTAATACTTTATACGCTAATTTTTGCACATCTACATCACTAGTAATATGAGTATTACTTTGAATTAATGATACTACATCTTCACATACATTAAGTACCATTGCTTCTAATTTATTAAATTCAGGTAAATATTGATCAAATAATACTTTATATTGCATTTTACGTTTTTGATCAATAAACATGTTTACAACCATTTGATTATCATTTTCATTACTGGTTGCATACAATCCCTTTTTAATAGTTGCATATAGTGAACTACTAATCATAATATTTTTATATGATTTTGGAACTGTAGTTGATGTTGAGCGCAAAATATAACCATAAAGGGGTTTAAATTTAAAGTTATTAGTTTCATACCCCTTTGAATATTTTACATATGCATGCTTTGCATAATTCATTAATATAGGTACTGAGTATGCATTCTTTACTTCAACTGGTTGGTACACTGGAAGATTAATGTTAAACCAATTAATATCGATGTCATTAATTGAATCTAATTGTACTACCTTAATCAACTTAATATAAGTATTTGACTGATACACTAACTCAGGAGTACTTTCAGTAAATTCATGTTTAGTTTCGTTAAACTTATGAAACTCAGCTTCACGTAATGCAAATGTATAACAATACTTACTATCCAAATGATTTAATGAAAACTCTGGATACTTAGTATTAGCAATATTTAAGAATGTATCCATATAGCTCTTACCATTCATGAACTCATAGTCAGTTACATCAAATCCTTTACATGTGGCAATTCGCCAATTGTTATAATAATACATAGTAATCATTGTAGCATCTAATACCTCATAAATTTGATACTTTCCTTCCTTATAAAATTTATCCACTTGATGCATTGAAATTTTAGATTTAGTGCAATTAACTGGAGGTACTGCTAATGCAGACCAATCATTATTAAAATATGAAAGTACCAATCCATTACATTCAGTAATAATTGGATTATTAAAATCAATTCCTTGTGTATTTTTTTTTAAGTAGAGAACTACTCGAAAGTGATCATTTTCAGCGAAATTACCATTAACTGAATCAGTCCAGCATACACCTTTAGCATACAATTCCTTACGAATCTTACTAAATTTAATAGCTGGAAAGCTTTTGTTGCTCTCAGTTTCAAACGATTGTAAAAACTTAATCGTGTTCATTGTTGGTTAAAGTATCGATGTCTTTGGTTATATTTAATAGATGCAAGTATCAATTTTAACCAATTAAGTTACTTAATTTTTACATACTCTCTAAACAGTTCCTACGCATATATATGGACTATTTAAGCATTCTTACTATATTGAGTAAATGTAAAATTGATTTTATACGCAACTATATATACTGGATCATTATTCTATTGTAATTATCAAATTCTATTAAAATTTTTGCAAATATGGCGACTAATACTGAATCAAACACATATTCATCTGATTTTTCAGATCTGGTGGATAACAATGATTCTCTTATGGTTTCTTTAAAACGGTTCATGAATCAATATGAGCTAGCTAAAGATGATAGAAAGACAAATACAAATATAATTTGCAATGACTACCAATATAAAAAAAGATTTTATGTACCATCTGCTGGGATTCCGCAATTGATGCAGCATCTACTTCAATGTTATAATGCTGGTATTACGCTACACTTCTTGGAAGCGTCTCCTAATACTACATCATATGAGACTGGATCTGGATTAGCATTCGACTTTACTTTCATTACCAATGAAGCTAATGTTGCGTTTGAAGATGCTATTGCTGGATTTCTAAAAATATTGTTTGAAGAGGTGCTAATCAAGGTACTACGTATGCCAAAAACTGGTCATGATATTCATCATTGTATTCTATTAGGTTCTCCTAAAAGTGAATACATTGAATCGCTGTACAAATATAAACAAGTATACAAGATTATTATCCCAAGCATTCAAGTAGGTTCACTACTTAAAAAATTTATCTTTGATAGACTATGGAACTCACCTGCTTTGAGAGAACTATTCAAGAAAAAAACTAATGTTTCATTCAGAAATGCATTCCAATATAATACTCGCAGTATTCCCAATTGTCTTATTGGTAGCTGTACAATTAAGGAAAATGCATATCTAGAGCTTATGAGTATTCAAAAAGCGGCTATTGAAGATGGTGCTACTTATGAAGGGATTTCTATTGTTTCCAATCCAGCTGGGTTGTTTAAAAATTTAGTATATGAATGTTCTCTTAATTATGAGATGCCTGCTGCTGATGGTGGTATTATTCGTAAAAGAGTATATTTACCTCGTAGTAGTGTCATTAAAATGATTGAAGACAAAATGACCAATCCAGATGAACAAATGGCAATTGCATATGACCAAGCATTAGTAGATATTGCTCAATTATCTATCTATGATGATGTATTTGACCAATTCAAAAAGATATTGGATATGATTTCAGATGAACGAATCGCAAATGAATCGCAGCGTGCTGATATTATTTCGGCACTTGCTTCTCGCGGAAATAAGTATCATTGTATTGCTTTGTGGTTCTGTCGTAGCCGTTGTAAGACAATGACCTTAGATGAGTTCAATCAGCTTTGGTTTAATGCGGTTAATAAAAAAGATGTACGTAATGATTTGAAATCATTGAGATACTGGGCTGGACTTGACTCTCCTAGTGAGATGCGTCGATTCTTAGAAAAACAAGTGCGTCAAATGCTTTTGCGTGATGTTAAAGGTATGATTTCTGGCGGAAGTGTAGGACATACTAATATTGCCGCATATTTGGAATTCATGTTTAAAAATGTATTTGCTACTGCAGTTGTCGGAAAGACTACTTGCTGGTATGAATTTGTTACACCATCGACTAAAAACCAGGATCCCGGACAGCTATATAAGTGGAAATTTGTTGGATCGCATCCAGTTAGTCTGAGTGAATATATTAGTTCCGATTTAGCTGAAATTACTCAAAAAGTGCTTTTAGAGTTATCTCAAGAAATTAATTCTGCCAAAGATGATGATCGAAAAAAGTATTTAAAATCACTGAAAGCTACCTTTCTGCGATCAATTAAACAGATATTCAATACGCCGTTCAAAAGAAATGTTATTGAAGCAACTGCTGATAAATTCGCCGATTCATCGCTAATTAAACGTATGGATAAAACAAAACATATCATGGGTGTTGGAAATGGCGTACTCGAATTTAATGGACCTGAGGTACGTCTATTGAATCATTATCATTCATATCCAATCACAATGTATACTGAAACAGATTATATTCCATATGATCCGGAAAATGAATATATTAAAACAGTTTACAAAATGTTACACTCATTGTTTCCAGCAAATGAAATGGATGCGTTTGATTTTATCATGTATTACCTTAGTACTTCTTTGGACTGGCATCCTAAGGAAAGTCTGTTTCTGATTATTACAGGCCAAGGTTGCCATGCAATTGATACTCCTATTCGTATGTTCGATGGATCACTAAAAATGGTTCAAGATATTGCTGTAGGTGACCAGATTATGGGTGATGACAGCACTGTACGTAATGTACAAGAACTATTCCGAGGTACTGATGAAATGGTTGAGATTATTCCAATCAAAGGAGATCCATTTGTAGTAAACAAAAATCATATCCTATCATTGAAATTTACAAGTGTACATTGCACATCAAAACGTTCGGATGGTTATTATGCTAAAGAACCCAAGTATCGCGCTTGTTGGTATGAACATAATGGAATTAATACTCCTAGTACACATTCAAAAATGTTTGATACCCGCGATGAAGCACAATTGCATTTGAATACACTCCTAAAAACTAATAAAAAAATGATTAAAAAGGGAGATGTGATTGATATCAAAGTACAAGACTTGCGTAAATGGCCTACATGGTGGGTCGCAAAATCAAATGTAACTTTGTACAAGTCATCTGCTATTCAATATTCAGAAAAAGATTTGAAATTAGATCCATACTTCTTAGGCTACTGGTTAGGTGATGGTACTTCTCGTACTCCAGAGTTTACTACGATGGATTTGGAAGTAGTTGCCGATATTGAAAGTAAATTGCCAGAAGGTTGCGTGTTAAAAAAATCGCACAGTAAGGGAAAAGCATCATATTATCGTATTAATGATCCAACCGGGCAGAAGAATCGAGTGTTGGAATGTATGCATGAATATAATTTGATGCAAAATAAACATATCCCAATTGACTTTAAAACTAGTTCATGCGCTCAACGTTTAGAAATTTTGGCTGGTCTTATGGATTCAGATGGACACTATCAAAAATCAATGAATCAATATGAGTTGACTTTAAAAGATGAAACACTCTTTGATGATGTTTTAGATCTTGTAAGATCCCTTGGATTTGCTGCATATAAAAAAAGTATTACAAAGATATGCACAAATGGAAAAGATGGCCCAATCACTGGAAACTATTTCCGTATGCAGATTTATGGCGAAGGTATTGAAACTATTCCATGTAGAATTGCACGTAAACAAGCAGTATCTCGCACAAAAGAAAAAAATGCACTATTGAATGGATTTACTATGAAGAGTATTGGTGATGGTGATTACTATGGATTTGAACTCGATGGAAACCATCGATATATGTCTGGCGATTACACAGTGCATCATAATTCTAATGGTAAAAGTATTTTGATTGAATTCTTTCGAGAAACAATTGGAGAGATGTATGCGCGACGAATGCCACTGTCGTTTATTACAGAACAAACACGAACTAAATCAGCAGCAGCTGATCCTGCAATGATGGAAATGAAGTACGCACGTTTTGTTAATTATTCTGAAAGTGAACGCAATGAACGGGCTAATATTGCACGAATTAAGGAGTTAACTGGTGGTGATACTATGGCTGGTCGACAGTTGTATGGCGAGCAAGAAAATTTCAAACCAAATTGCAATCACTTGCTAGCTACCAATCATCACTTACGTATTGAAAGTACTGAGCATGCGGTATGGCGTCGATTCTTAACGTACAAATTCAAGATGACTTTCAAAGAGAATCCCGATCCAGAAAATGAATTCGAACGTACTAAGGACTCTAAGTTTATTAATATGCTTAAAGATGATAAGCGTTTTCATGCTGGATTCCTATCAATCTTAACATATTATCGTACCAGATTGTATTCTGAATATGATGGGCAAATTTTGAAAGTACCACACCCAACTATCAAAGAGGAGACTGATATTTACCGCCAACAAGAAGACATTTATGAACGGTTCATTGTTCAACGAGTGTTCTACAAAGAAAACAAACCAGTACAAACTATGGATGAGTTTCTTACTATCTTCCGAAACTATTATCGTAATGAAAATGGTGAGCGACTCAAAATTAAAAATGAGGAACTTAAATATCTGTTCTTGAATTCAAGTATCCAAAAGTTTATCAAATTTAACCCAAGTGGTGTATGTGTATTACATGATGTGTATACGATTGATGAAGCAGCTCCAATTATCCCAGGTTCAATGCTCTACAAAGAATATTTGAAAACAGAACCGGTATCGTAGATATCTTTTAAATAGAAACCATTCTATTTAGATCTTTTTTTGTATAAATTATAACCAATTGAGATTTGTTATTAGGTTTCAAATAACCTTTTAATTATGAGTCAAACATATGAAACTGAAGTGGAACAAATTAATACGTTAATTATGAATCAATCTCATGGAAATGAATTGGATGTTGTTCAAACTCATATGCTTGGGTTAATTGTTTCTATTATGAATAACTATGGCTTAACAGAAGATCATGTTGCTCAACAAATTAAATATAACTATGAAGAAGAAGTTAATCGATATGCAGCAGTTCTTTCGGATTCTAATGAAGAAGACCTTGAACTACACTATGAAAATAGTGTATATAACGAGTCTACCGACGAAGATACTCCAATTCCATTAACTCCAGTGGCTACTGAAGTTAAAACTACATTTGCGTTTAAAACTAATCCATTTTCATCATCATGGGCATCCGATGATGAGGAAGATGAATGTGAAATTAAACCATTCATTCCTATTATTAAAAAAGATAATAAATCAAATACTAAAAAAATGTATGTTGCTCATCGCCGTGACTTCAGAGATGCGCTCTCTAGCGGTACTAAAATTTGCGCAAATTATATGGATTGCGCAGATGATGAGTGTGTTAGATTTCATGTATTATCTGAAAACTTATGTCCTCACGCAGGACGTAATAATTATTGTAATGAAACACATTGTGATAAGATTGTTATCAAAGCCTGTCGGAAAGGTAAACGTTGTAATGATTCGACATGCTCTTTTAGACATTAGTTATCATAAATAGAGTATAACTTTTTTTGTCAAAAAAAAAGAATTCAATAATTGAATCAGTAGAGCATCTTATGCGATTCGTATTTCTGATAAAACTATTTTAATTGATTATTTATACTTTACTTAATAAATTTACTTTTTAGCAGCCTTCTTTTTAGGAGCCGCTTTCTTAGCAGGAGCAGCTTTCTTTTTAGGAGCAGGCTTTTTAGCAGGTGCTGCTTTTTTTACAGGTTTTTTAGCAGGCGCGCGCTTGACGACTTTTTTAGCTCCTCCGGATACGGTTGTTTCGGCCATTATTATGATATGGATATGGGAAAATCGAATTCGATGTTATTATATCTAACATGTAGATACAAAACGTAAATAAAAAATTAAATAGTTAGTCAAATTGAATCACGATATATATATATATAACATAATCAATACACTCACAACTTACAGTCAGCTATAAAAAAACATGTCAATTCCTCGACAATTGGTAAAATCTTTTGATACAATTCGCAATTGTAAATTGGTAGTAACTAAAGTTGCTAGCGATGATAATTTAAAAGAATTTGGTAAGGCGATGAATAATGCAATTCCTGATACTACTAATCAGATTTCTCATATGATTTATAAGTTTATGCGAGGAATGTATCTCAGTGATAAGCAAAAATTTATCGAACATATTAAAACAATGCGTCATTATGAAGCAATGATTTTATGGACTGATTATGATGATATCCTAAATTATTTTGAATTAACTGGAGTAGTATTTCTAGGATGGAATAAAACAGTTAATAAATATCAAGCAGCAAAAATTGATTTAACAAAAAAAAAGACTATTAAGTCTCCAAATCCATCAGAGTTACCGATTCCTACATTTGTAGTTAAAACTAATGTAGTTAATGTACAACCAGATCCACCATTAGTAGTATCTAAATCAACTCCTAGCCCAGAACTATTAGTACAAAATGTAGAACAAAACGATGATTATGATATTTTATATGATCGTATTGCTAAATTACAACAATCATTAGAACAAAATAATACAGCTGCTCCCATTTATCATACCGAACAAGATGTATAAATATAACTATAAATATAATTATTTATTTTTTTTGAAACAATAAAGCACTCTGATCTTTCCGTTATATAATATAAGTATTCTATTCATCGTACCCCGATACTGAATGTTTGATTCGATTCAAAAATTAAATTTAGTATTTGGTCGATATGATGATGGGTTTATAGCGTCATTAACAGAATGTAATAGAGAGTTACTATCTGAATTAGTACTAACCGCGGCTAGTAATAATTATTGGGTAAGTAGTTATGCAAGAGATATTTTATCCAAAGGAATGGATCAAGATATCTCTTATTTAGAATTAATAACAGTAAATGATTGGGCTGTATTATTATACGGTAAATATTCATCTAAATTTCCATACGATAATATTGATCATGTGTATGGTTGGGTATTTGATTTAATTAATATTAATAATGATAATGGATTGCAATTATTGTCAAAATATTTCGATACTTATTACAATAATAGACAAGCTATACTTGCATGCGATCGATATATTAATCGAATAAATCGACTAATTCCAGATTTTAATGTAAACATTTGGCAATACTTAGTTCAAGTTCCTAAAGGAAAACAATTAGCAATCGACTCACTTCATAGGTATTCTCAATTGGATCAAAAAAAGATTAAATTATTTTTAAATGTATATAGCTGAAAATAGCTATATAATCATTATGACTCTAATTGTGCTACTGGTTTTAAGTTAAACATCTTAGTAAACGAGTTTTTGGTAATAGCATTTGGAACTTCTCTACGTACCCTAGTACATAATTCCCATGCGGCAGGTGATCCAAATTTTTTTCGCTTAGGGTTTGCAACTATATATTGAACCTTATCCTCGGTATTAATAAGGTTACTAAACATAACTAATTTTTTATAGTTAGGTTTACTATCATCGCTTGCTGCAAATACTATAGTTGCAATTTTTTCTATACGTTTACGTTCTTCTGTACCAGCGCCGGAACTAGCTTTAGCAAAATAAGTAGTTGCAATTTTTTTAGTTGTAAATATTGATATATGAGCATTAGATCGTAGTGGTACTGGAATAATAGATTCATTTTGCATTGTAAGAATAGTAGTTACTTTAAAATGTCTACCCTGGAAAAATAGTTTTTTAGTTTCTTCTAAATCGCGCCATTCTTTAATAGATGCTGCGCAATCATCTATAATTAATAATAGATTTGGATTGATTTCTAAATTGCTTAAAATACTGCGTTGCATCTCAGTTAACTGCATGTTACTTAAACGATATTTATTTTCTTTTATACAATTGCGCATAATTTTAACTACTTTTTTCTTATAGCGGGTTTCTAAATCTTCTATAACTGATTCAATCTCATCTGGCTCATAGGATGATTTTACTTTGATAATACTATCTCTAATAAGTCGATCTAGTTGTAATACCTTATTAGTAGATGAACTATCTGCAACCTTGTCAAATAATGGTTTTAATATTTCAATATTACGAACCATATCATACATTGCTAATACATTACTCTGTCTAATAAATATTTTTTTCATTAAATCAGCAGTTAGGTCATCATACATACATTCTGCTGGTATAATATTATTATAATCACCATTAGTTGCATTTGTAGGACAGCATACCATACCTAGAGGCACAACATCTCTAAGAGTGTTTAGAATATGCATAATTAATGAACTCTTACCAGACCCACTCGGTCCAAATAAAATAGTTAATACATTTAAAAAGTATTTTTTACTATCATCTACCTTCGGTAATGGTTTATTATCGATATAAATCAAATCGCTCATATTGTTTATCTATTATATATCTATATTTAACTAATTATTGGGTCATATAAGCTTTAGCAAAATTGATTTTTTTCGCATACAATATATACCAACATCATGATTTATTGAGATCTTAATGTAATATATACTTCTTTATTGGGTGGTTTATGCGAACCATAAACCACCCTTGAAAGAACTACCCCATTATACACTAGCGCCCCCGAAATTTCAATCATTATTATACGTTTACATCGTGCATCACGCAACATGGTAAAATACTATAGATACCTTAATGGTAGCTATAGCTGAACCCCCCTGCAGTATCACCGACGGACAATTAATAATTAGATATTTCATTAAAGCTTTATGCATAGTTAGTTAAGACTCGAATAAAAGGACTCAACATTTCATATTATATATTATATTTTTTTACTAACCTTACCCATTAGGATTCAAGAGTGCAACGTACTCTTACCTTTAGTTTCTAAAATTGATCAAATTCAATAAATAATATAAGTCGTTGTAAAAGTGCAACTAACGAAAACAACTTTCCAGTTAATAGATATTCTAAAGTCACTATGGATCAAGTATTTGCTAAAGTTAATACTAATAATGCTAATATTATTGGTTTGTATTTTTCCGGCGAGTACTGCAAATATTGCAAAGAGTTTACTCCAATTTTAGTGGATGTATACCCAACTCTATTAGATAATAATATTGATATTGTCTACGTATCTTCTGATAAAAGTATTGAACAGTATAATCAATATAGAAACACTCAGCCATGGCAGTCTCTACCATATGAAGATGCTGATCTTAGGAAACTATTACGAAATGAATTTGACATTAAAACTATTCCGGCACTACTATTCTTTGATGTTAATCAAAAGCTTTTAATTGAAACAAACGGTAGAAACCTAATTAGAGACGACTGTAGCAACACTATTAAAAATTTAACTGAGATGACTATAACTCATTATGACTCTGATGATAATGACTTTTAGCTTTTTACATAATATTCTAGCATATAATCGTATCCATCGAATACCTGAGATCCTAGTTTCTAAAATTGATTTTTTTTATGTATAAATACTACTACACAGTAACAACTTCAAGCAAACAACCCCTTTAACCAACAACAATGGCTCTTATTGAAATGAATCGTACTCTTACCAATGAGATTCGTCGTAACCCAGAAGGACAAGACTGGTATCAGATTTGTGGAAACTACCAACTTGGATTCAAGTTCATGAAAGAGTTCAGACAGTTTCTGGTGTGGAAGAAGGTATGTACCGTCCAAAAGCTTTCGTATGAATGTATTGATCATTTTGCAAAAGAGCTGAATTGGAAGGCTGCTAGTCGATTCCAACAGCTACCAGAATGGATTATGCGTAAGCATAAAAAGCACCTTGACTGGGATGAAGCATCTCGCTACCAACGAATGTCGCAGACATTCATCACGGTATATGAAGAGTATGTTAGCTGGCCGATGATCAGTGCCTTTCAAAAGATCTCCGATGAGTTCATTTGGAAGAATCGTCATCTGGTACAGTTTGAATTGGTTTTCGAACACCGTAACCTATCAGAGTCCTTCATGGAAAAGTGTCTTGTATATCTTAAGACATCTGTCGACAAGTACGATATGCGCGCGATATGGGTATCCATTAGTTGGAACTGTAAGCTAAGTGAGTCATTCATGAACAAACATCTAGATGAACTGAATTGGTTTGGTGTTTCATATGCCCAACAGTTGAGTGAGAAGTTCATGATTGCCAATGATCATCGTTTGAATTGGTTATCAATCTCAAGTCAACAACAATTTGGAGACCATTTCATGTGGAAGTATTCAGGAAAACTCAATATGGCCGTGGTAAACGATCGGATTCGTCAGAAACTATTGTCGGACCCTAATGTACCGAAATTTAGCCTAACTCATCTTATCATGGCATGAGCGATTGGGTTACAGAAGATTTCCATCTTCTATACATAATGTATTCGATTAATAAATTTGTATACAGTTTTGTTTTTTTGATAGTTAACGGGAGAGAGATCTCTAGGGAGTATTTGAATACTTTCCTTTGGTCTCTACTCTTCGATAACTAAAATTGCTATTAATATTTATAAATATATAAAGACATCGATAAGCAATATTAAATCACAATGACTCTATGTACAGCTTTATTAAAATCTGAAAAACATTGCACTTTTAAAGCTAAGTATTTTCTGAAAGAATATAATGAATACTATTGTAAAAAACACGCATTAACTCAATCAAATTTAAAAATGAATACTACATACGAATCTATTGACGATATACCTAATCTACAAGAAATTGAATACCAACAGCAAATAACTGAGGATAGTATTGGTAGTATTCTTGGAGATATTTACTATACTCATAACCATAAGCTAACTGTAGTTTCAGAAACAAAAAATAAATATTTTAATGAGTTATTAGTTGCCGATAGAGATGATTTAACTCAAAAATATATACTAAAGATTACAAAATCTCCTGCTTATATCGAGCAGTTAATGAATGTTTCATCTACTTACGCAAGCATATTGCCAAACATCACAAAACCTATTAGTGTTCCGATCATATCATATAAACAAGAAGATCAGCAACGACTATGTTTGATCCGCGGATGGAAATATAATAATTGGTACTATGAGTTATTACTTCTTTCATATCCATTACTTATGGATAACCATAAAAAATTAATTATACGATTAGTTGAGTTAATTCAATTATCTCATGATAATAGAATTGTACATGGGTCAATCGAATTGCGAAATCTAGTACAACTAAAACCTAAACGTATATCGACAACAGTCTTTAAGTCATTAGAAAATGCATTATTCTGGGAAGGTCGCCATGGGCAAACAGTTGATGAAGATGCTAGTATTGATTCAGATATTACATACGATTTAATGTTATGCTCACGTAATTTAAATCAAAAAAAACATCCATGCCGATATGACGACTATGAGTCATTATTATTTCTGGTAATAAATTTATTAGGAAATCAATTACCTTGGATTGGGTTAACAACTAATGCAAATATTGTTAATGAAAAAACTAATTTTCTGATCGCATTATCTGGAAATCGTGAATCGATTGGTTCGGCTATTGCAAGTATGATCATAAATAGTCATTATGATGATCGACCTAATTATAGTCAATTATCAGAATTGTTTATTCAGATGCTTACCTAGCTAAAGCTAAGCTATCGTATATATTGCTTTTATTTTTTTATATTAGCAATCATATTCATAATACATCTATGTTGCTTACGAATACTGTTAGTTAATTGAATTAGATTACAGATCATCATAAACATAATCATAAATAAAATGATATTTAATATTTGAATAATATCATATTGTGTAGATTGCGTTGGTTGTGAACAATATCGGGGATAGTATTGTGGTTCTAAATAAGTTTCTTTGGCTGGTGGGCCAGATCTGAGAATGTTATATACTGGTTGGCTACCAACTGGATGTCCATCTAAAAATATCGTATTTGGCTGCACTTCAAAATTTGATTTCGCAATAGGCGGAGGTAACTCGACTATATCTACTTTATTGGGGGCAGAGTCAATTGCAGTAGGTGTCTGTGGTACTATTACTGTAGATGGTACAACAGTTTTCATTTGGTTACTAGGATCTACATATGCTGATACTTTAGTAAAAATTTTACCAACGTCATCGTAATAATTATCAATATCAAAGGGGTCGGTCCATTCGGCGAACATAATTACTTATTTGGATAGAACTATTGTATATCATCTAAAACAAAATAATATAGAACTATTGTAAATAGAATAAGATAAGAATGCAAAAGTGCTGTGGAGTTAGTAAAGTTCTCATACTAATCTAAATCTCCGTCGATATTATCATCCATATCATCCATATCGATATCATACGCCATAAACATAGATTCTTCTTCCTCATCCTCAGAATCTTCTATGATGGTAACCATTTCATTTTCATCTTCTACGATAGCTTTAATTGTTTTTAGTTTAGCAAAATTAAACTCACCCCGTCTAGCTTCTTGGGATATTATTTTTTTGACTAAATACTTACCCAATTCTATTACCTGACTATGTTCACTCTTAGTAAATAATAGAAGTAATGATATTAAGTGATATAATTTGATAGTATCACTATACGCTTGATAGTCATAGCTAGGTAGATCTTTCATATTAATTTTAATTGGTTTACTGCCAGTGAAAAATTTGGATTTAATAAAATCATAAAATTCCATATCTGGGTGTTTAGACATATCAAATGATACATTTTGGGCATAAGCATACCGTTCATAAATTAACTTGATATAAGAATCTAAATACATTGAAGATAGACTTGTAATAGAATCTGAATTAATATCAAATATTTTTGAAATCGTTAATAGATTTTGATTATTAGTAGCTTCAATTTCACTCACTTTGATATTATCAAATAGTTTACTAGTATATGGTATATATGGTTCTACTTTTGTTACAGTTTTTGCAGATTCAATCAACATATCCAGTTGATCCTTACGATAAGTATTAAATTTAGATAAATACTGTTTATAATATTTTGAATCCTGGTCTAATAATTGTTTTTTAGAGATCCCACACTGAGTGCATTTGGAATTAATACCAACATGATCATCAGTATAAATATGAATATCTTTAATAGGACAATTATTTGAATACAACTCAAAGAAAGCATCCTTAGTTAACTCTTGATCAATTAATTTAATAATTGCACTATTATGAGTTATAGATGCTTTAGTTGAATCAATATTACATAAGGTGCATATTAGATTCTTATTAGAGTTCGGCTGTTTCTTCCATATATGTTTAGTCAATACTTCTGGATTAGCGCAATAAAGTAAATTTAAATTTTCTAATGTGAATGATGTTTCTCGTGCATTTTTTTCAGGTATAATATGCTTTGGGTTCTTAACTAAATTATAAATTCGATCATTTTCAGATAACTCATATTTACGAATAAAATCAGACACTTCTGGTTCAATAGAAGTACCATTATATTTATTATCAACTAAAAATGTTCTAATACCTAAAAATGATTCATGTATATATTTAGATTGGTCATTAGTTACCTTAATAGTATCCGTAGGTATATTTTTATATACATTTCCAGTAAACCCCTTAGTAATTTCAGTGCCAATAATATTTTTAAATGGCTGCTTAGTAATAACTTTTTTATTATTACGAGCAACAATGTACTCCAAATATGCATATACTGGGCTCTGAATAATTTCATTAGTTAATCGTTCCTCATTAGTTCTACTGATTGTAGATACATCTACTACATCGCCAATATCCTTTGCTATACGCCGATAATAATCTAATAGCATTGATTTAAGTTTATCATCGCTAACATCGATTAATTTATACTGCGCTGAATTTTTAATAATAGCAAAGGCTGCAGCAAATTCAGTTTTAATTGATCCTCCAGTTACTGATGGTTGTTCTGGGATAGGTTCATCATCACTAGATTCATCAGTAGCAGCATCACTATCAATATCTTTTTCTTTCTTTGAATGCAATGGTTTAATTTTTTTAATAGGCTCGATTAATAGCAATTGTTTATCAGTTTTTAATACATTAATATTCAATGAAATCATCGCGCATAAAGATAAAATTAATGCAGATAATCGAGTATGGATATCAATTTGATCTTCATCATTTAATTTTTTAAAAACATATGAGACGGTCTCTAATTGGTCTCTAATAATAGGAGTTAATAGTTTAAGTACTTTTTTTCTATCAATACCTAGTACAATTGGGTCAATATTTAATGATAAAATGCTGGATAGAGTAAGAAATGATATAGCTTTAAAATTATCTTGAATTGGGCTACTAGATTGATTTTTCATGTAATCTTTTTGAGCTACTTGAATAATATCATCACTCTTACCTAGCTCTTTAGAACAAAATTTACAACAGTATGAAAATATATTTGAGTGGTCGATAGACTGTTGAGTCTGTTTATATCGATTGACAATTATTTGCTGTACTGTATACAAAATATCCGTACCTTCGTTAGATGTAGGATCATCTTTAATCATTTTAATTTCTGAATACATTTCTACTTCATGTTCACATAACAATCCATACTTACAGTTTTTGCAATAATAAGTATGAACATCATCCGATTTTCTATCCATATCGATAAATGGAACTAACTCATTATATGTTTGTACAATATCATGAACAGTCGAATCGCTATTGTTTAATTTTTTAATAATTTGCATATGTGGACACTTATTATTAATTAATGCACTTTGATATGCTAACTCCTTGTCCATTAAAATTTTAACTTCATTCTGATGTGGCTTAGATAATTTATTAATATTAAAACGAGTAAACCGTTTAAAGATACCTCTTCGATCAATAGTACTAAAATAGAATGGATACTGCTCCCTAGTAATTTTCTCTGCTCTTGTTTGTAATAACTGAGCTTGCTCCTCTTTAGCTAGTTGTAGAAACACCTTATGATTTTCAGATTTTTTATATGCCAATTTATCTAAATATGTAGATACTATCGGCGAATCATATCCATATAAATAAATTTGATTGTATAATAGCCAATTAGCAGTTGCTTGTAGAGTTTCATAGTAAGATATAGTAAAGGTCGGGTCGATTTGCTTTTCTAAAATTAAATTTAATTTAGATACAATTGCATTATCATTAAATGGTTTAATTTGTTGTAGTTGCTGATATTCTTCAAAATCAATATGATTAGTAGCATCAGTTTGATGTAAAACTGACGTCCAAATATTAGTGTACTCATTCAATTTTAATTTTAATATATGCAATATTTTGTTGTATAGTTCAACATCCTCATAATAAGATGATTTAATTAAATACAAGTTTAAATTGTTATCAATTGCATCAATTCCATCAAGATGTGATATATCTAATTCATATGTAATAAATTCTTTTGGATACTGATAGTAGTATTTCCATTCAAATGTTTGTAGATCTAAATTATTGATTAGATTTTGCGGAAATTGAAAGCCAATTAATGTATATTTATCGCCAATAGCTAATCGTTTTTTATGTAACTGTTTAGCAGTAGTATATATAATGCATTCCGTAACAAACTGTGCGGTTAATGTGATACCACGTTTATTGGTAGCATTACTAGATGCAATAACTGGTACTGCATATAATAAAATTTTTTTGATGGCAAGTAGATGTAGATTTGATGGCTCTCCAACTCTCTCATGCTCATATCCTATGAATTCAGAAATTGCTAAATCATCTACTTGATAACGTTTATACCCTTCTTTTAATAATAGATCTCCATAGATCGCTTTTCCCTTTAGTACAGTAGTACTAATCATATCGGAAATATTCATTGTATTAGTGTAAAATTACTATTTATATGATAGCAGATGAAAATACAAATCCACTACGAAATCGAATTAGATAATGTATTATGAATCTGAATCAAAAAAGTATAATACAAAAATATAAAAAAAGATATTCAATAAATCTAATTAATTGAATTTATAATTGAATACTAATGAATATTTCAATTGTGATATTGATATAAAAATAGTATAAGTCACCCCCAGGATTACTAATAAATAAGTTATAAATAAGAAATGGATCAGCAAAAGCAGAAAAAGATTTTATCATTATTGGATGTGTTAGGGTCAACTATCGTTGATATCTTCTATAATCATATGTATGATAGGGCTATTTCAATGAAGGAAAAAACTGAAAACAATATTACTGCGTGCTATTGTACCGCCATCACTGAATATGTTAAAACTAGCGATAGCCCAGAGTTCTACAAAACTTTAATTAATAGTATCCACTATTACACACGGGTATCAACTATTTATAGCGATTTAAGTTTTATTGATTGTATCAATTTATATGCAAGTTTATTCATTCCTGAAGTATACATTCAATCGCTAACAGAAAAGCAAAAGCATGATATTCTATCAATGGTACTTAGGGATACAATTAAATCATTTTCGAATGAGTTATTGTCTAATTATTTATCATTGATTATTGATGAACACCAAGACCCTACCAATATTTCATTATTGCAAGATATCATTCTAAAAGAGCTAGTAAAGCACCGAGAAGTTAGTTACTCTAGGTTTATTAAATGTGAGCAGCCAAATAAAAAACAAATTGATACGCCAAAACCAGTTACTAAAAAGTCTCTTGGATTGCCAAAAATTGTTAAAACTCAAAAGACTCTAACTAAACTTAATCGTCTATACAAACAATCGCTTGATGACAAAAATAAATTAAAATCTAAAAATACAGACTTACAAAATAAATATAAGTCATTAGTAGATCAATGTAAGGACCTACAAACTATGTTACTATCTCAAATTGCATTGTATAAAGACAAAGAAATAGAATTGAATAATATCAAAAAAAGATCTAATGTTGATGAAAAGCGTTCTAATCAGTTAAATAAGAATGTTAATAAAACGGTATCATTTGATGAAGATCATATATCATCTATTGAATTAACTGTTAATTCGTCTGATGCGCCCGATTATGATGGTTTATTTGATGTAAAATACGGCGATGACGAATAAATTATTCAACATACTGAGATAATACACTATCATATTTTTCAACAGGAACCCCAGCACCAACTGGAGTTGCATGAACATCAGTTTCACAACCACATGGACCAGTTCCTCTTTTTTCCGTCGGTTCTGATAGAACCAATGGTTTACATGATGAACTGACTGCTAAATTATTTAAAATTATACCAGCAATCATTACAAACCATGCAGTCGAAAAATGTTGTATGATTTCTCGAAGGCTAGCGCATTCAAAATTCTTTCCATATAATAAATCTAATAACCAGATGATTACCAAAATTAAAATACTAATAACTAGAGGATTTGATAGAATCCCATTAATGATAGGATGAGTAGATAACCATAATTTTAAACCGCGTGCTATAGCACCGCCACTAATATTACCACTCATAGTTATTTTTTTGTTTAGTTTAATAACTTTATATATTAAACTGGAAGATTATACATGGAAGATTTTGAAGAAATCCGGCAACTTATAGTTGCTATTTAGCCTATAATTATAATATTTCAGTCGGCGGTACTTTGTCAAGATATTGGTCTACTGTAGAGAGTAAACGTATTTTAAAATGAAATTATGCATGATTTTAGTGTATAATTTCATAATAGTATTCATTGAAAATTGATATATCCATTAGTAAATATACCAAAGCAAGACTAAGATACGCATATTAATAATGTCGACTCCATTTTTCAATTCAGAAAATGATACCTTAAAGGTAGCTATTTCTACTGTAATTTTGTCTAAAATGGAATTATCAAAATTATTAAATGATATTGCCGAAATTAGTTCTGGTTTGACAGTTGAGCAAAACATTAGATTAAACTATTCAAACCAATTTAAATCAAAAATGATTATACACGATAGTAAAATTTCAGTACCAACTATTTGTGGTACTGAAACTATCACAAAAAAGAAAATCAATATTTCAGACAATAAAGAGTACAATGCCTTCATTATTAGTTCTACTACAAATGAATGTTCTGAGGGGGCGGTTAAAGATATTGTATTAACTCATACTATGAGCTATACATTATTCCAACACCCCGAATGGAATTTGAATATTATTGCAACTAAATTGATTACAAATCCGCAAGAGTTTACTACTAGACTACAGGAATATAAAGATAAATTACTAAAGGATTACAAAAATTTTGCTACTGAAGTAGATGATAATGCATATGATATGATCACGATTGAATTAAAATATAACGGTAATAGTGTTACAAAAACAGATTTAATTGAAATTATCAAATATATTGATGAGATTGTTGTTAAACAAGACAAAATCGATTATCAACAAATGATTTATTCGATTGCTCGCGAAATTTATAGAGATCCAATGACTGCTAATCGATTTAAAGAACGTTCCGGGTTTAAACAGTTAATTCCAAGCGCAATTGAATTAAGTCGTACAATTTATTTCAAAGATGTATTACCTGTTATTGATCAGTTTTATATTACAGACAAAATCGATGGATCTCGAGGTGTACTTCAGATTACTGAATATTTTAAACGCAATGGGCGAAAGAAGACACTACTTGGCGCTGAAATTGTTTCTATTTCAAATGAAATTAATATTATTCAATCATATACTCCAAAGGGTTCTATTCGCGGACTAGATGTAGTAAAAACATTATTGGATACTGAAATGGTTTCTGAGAATGGTAAGGTTTCTTTCCACGCATTTGATGTAATTATGATTAGTGGACATAAGGTATCTAATATGCCATTCAGTATTCGTTATAAGGAGTTTGAAGCAGCTAATGAAATGTTATCCTTTTATAAGTTAGGCCGTACAAAAAAATTTGTTAAGCTGTCCAAAACTAACTATAAGTTACAATTAGAAAAGTTTTACGAAGAAGCGCTTGCGAGTAAATATGAAATCGATGGAATCATTTTTACTCCAGCTGGGGTACATTACCGGGAAGCAATTAAACAAAAGATTCGTATTAATACTGAGTACTATAATACTATTTCATTTAAATGGAAACCAGTAGAACAGTCCACAATTGATTTCTATATGATGTCGATTGATTCAGAGAATGCTAAAAAGTTACGTAAGCAAGCTGGTATCGTTACTAATACATCTGAAAATTTATATGCATTATGCTCTGGAGTAGATATTGTAACATTCAAAAAATTAAACTTAGAGTTCTTTGAAGGATATGTAGCACCAGAATCAGAAAATTCATACCAATACTTCCCAATTCAATTTGCTCCATACGATAAACCATTTATGTATCTATGGTCATCGAAAGAAACTGATTTAGGTGGGCGTGTAGCAGAATTTAAATTTGTTAATAAAGATGGGTCTATGTTGAAAAAACCAGAAATTACACGTATGCGTGATGATCGAACAAATGATGTCCGGAAAGGTGAATATTTTGGAAATGCTCTTCGATACTCTGAATTAATTTGGCATTCTATTAAGCATCCATTGACATTTGAAATGCTTGGTTCGAATATGAGTGATATTGGTGGTTACTTTCAAAGCAATAGTAATGATGATTATTTTGCTCAACGTGCGTTTAATTCGTTTGTAAAAAATGAGTTAATTTCTACATATCTAGCACCATTAATTAAACAAGGACCAGCGTCCATTATTGATTTTGGTGCAGGAAAGGGTCAAGATTTGGCTCGTGTTATTGATGTTGGATTTACTGAAGTTACAATGGTTGATCGTGATATTGATGCAATCTATGAGTTACTACAGCGTAAATACAATTTACGCATCAAGACAAAGGATGCGAGCGCTAGTGTTCATATTAAACAAATTGATTTTGAAAATGCTTATGAAGATATTATCGCTAATACAAATCTACCAACTAATGTATCTGCAAGTATGATGAACTTTGCTATTCATTATTTAGCGCATGATAAGACTGAACATAATAAAAATTTACCGATGAATGATTTATTTAAATTAGTCAATCATGTTCTTAAATCGGATGGATATTTTGTAATTACCTGCTTCGATGGAAAAGCTATATTTGATTTACTTTCTGATAAAGATGAATGGTCTACTGAAAATAAAAAATATTCCATCAAAAAGGCCTATACATCTACTGAGCTTACTAGTTTAAATCAAGCTATTGATGTGCTATTGCCTTTTAGTGGAGGAAGTTACTATCGGGAATATCTTGTGAACATGCAATTTATTGAATCTATTGCAAATGCTAATGGATTTGAAATGATAGTAAATGAAAGTTTTAATACTATGCTTTGTCAATTCAAAAAAAATAATCCAAAGGTTTATAATCAGTTAACTGATATGGATAAAGAATATGTTAGTTTGTATTGTTTTGTGGTGTTTAAAAAACAGTAGATATTTATTTGAATAATTTTATCTTTTTTTACAATTCTAATGGTCAAGATATAGTAACATATAGTAATATAAATATGGGAGTTAAATGTAAACAATGCTCAAAAAGAGCATCATATGGATTAATATTGAATTCCCCGATATATTTTTTTTAATTAACTAATATAGATAAATTTATTTCAATAATCATGAGTAGTCTTTGGAACATTGTCGCTAACAAAGTTATGCCCAATAATTCAATAAAAACTGTACCAGCATCTCAATTAAATCATACAGAACTAGAACGTATTGTTCAACGTGCATCAAGATCTCCTTCTAAAATATGGGCATGGCGAGTAGTCATTGCGATATTGTGTATAAGTTTAATTACATTTATTATATGGTTTGATCAAAGTCCAGAAAGTTATGGTTATGGATATGGTATAGGTAAAAGTCCTAGTGAACATCGATTAAATGGGTTATACTATTGGTGTACATTAACAAGTACCGTTGGGTTTGGTGATATTTGTCCTATTACACCAAGTGCTAAAGGAGTAACATCATTATATCAAGTATTTATAACAATGTTATCATTAGGTGTTATCTGGAATATTACTGATGATCATATTAAAAAATTAATAACTAGAGAACAATGAGATAATCAAGTTTAATTATCTAATATGTATCTGCGTTATAAACCAAAGGTTACTTAGGTTTATAACTCCTTTCTTTGAATGCTAAAATTGATTTTTTTCATATATAAATACTACTACCAAGTAATAACCAATACAAGTCTCAGCATCAACCATGGAAGCCATTTTCCCAACTGCCATCACCTCACTCATCTATGAGTTTTCAGGAGTTCAGCAGCAGTGGAAGAACCGGTTCAGCAATGACGTGCTCCCATTGATCAACAAGGGATACCGTCTGGTTGGAATGATTTGCTCAGTACATGAAACTGATCAGCATCGCATCACTGCATGCGATTGTGTAGAACGCGATCCATGTGCTAACTGCTACTCCTACGGAACACGTTTGTGTCGCCATTACTGCTACGACAGCGTTCCTTATGAGGACATCAAACCTCATCATATGGATTTGGTGCGCAACCCATACATCCCTTATGAACACTGGAACTACTTTGAGAGTAAGTACTTCCACATCTTTGATACTGTCGAGTATTGGCATAACCAAAGTGCGTATCAGATCACTACATATAGTGATGTGGTAATCCCACTCTTGGAACAAATAAAGACTGCTTAGGAAGTTTTTTTTTAAAATTGATATTTTTCCTGTATAAATACTACTACCAACAAGTAACAACCATGAACTCTACTCTCCCACAAGCTATCACCGCACTCATCTACGAGTTTTCGGATGCGCAAGGTTACTGGAAGAACCGTTTCAGCAATGATATACTTCCATCAATCAACAAAGGATACCATTTGGTTGGAATGTATTGCCATGAACATGAGTTTGAAGGAAGCTGTGATTGCGAAGAGCGCAATCCATGCTCCAACTGCTATACATATGGAGTGTTTCTTTGTAATCACGATCAATACACTAGCATTTCCTATGATGATATCAAACCATACCACGATGTATTTATCCGCAATCCATACATCCCTTATGAACATTGGAACTACTTTGAGAGCAAGCATAAGAAGTTTGTCAATTCTGGAGGAGTGTATGCTGGATTTAAGCAAGTACCTTCATACAGCAATATAGTTAATCCCCTTTTGAAGGCACTCAAGACCATATAAGCATCTTTTTTTAAAATTGATATTTTTCCTGTATAAATACTACTACCAACAAGTAACAACCAACAAGTAACAATCATGAACTCTGCTCTTCCACAAGCTATCATCGCACTCATTTATGAGTTTTCGGATAATAAAGGTTACTGGAAGAACCGTTTCAACAATGATGTGCTCCCATTAATTAACAGAGGTTATCAGTTAGTTGGAATGTGTTGCGAAACACATTTCCGAGATGCATGTGATTGCGAAGAGCGCAATCCATGCGCCAACTGCTACTCCTATGGAGATAGTCTTTGCTCTCATGACCGTTACGATTCCATTTCCTATGATACCATCAAGCCGTTTCATCGAGTGTTCATAGGAAACCCATACATTCCGTACGAACACTGGGCATACTTTCAAGGTAAACACAAAAAATATTTCGAGTCTGGTGGAGTATATGCTGGGTTAAAACAAGTTCTCACTTACAGTGATACAATTGAACCGATATTAAAACAGCTTAAAACCGCTTAAAAAAAGATGCTCAAAGAACTTTAGAAGACCTTTTGGTCCTTTACTTTTTTTGCTATAGTCCTTTGGGCTTTCTAGATATCCCTAATATCCTTCTGTGGTTAGTATTATTTTTATCTAAAATTGATAGTTACGTGTATTTAATATATCAACCAATATACTTACTGTAACCAAGGGGATAATTTTCAATCAAATCATGAACACATCAAATTCAATCGATAACCAAGCGGATCTTATTCCAATTGTTGAATCGGTCTTGAATAAGGATAGTGTCATTGGAGCTACTTTGAATAGTTTTAATCATTTTGTTGAACATGGTATTGCCCAGATTGCTCAAGATGTGTTTGAAATGAAATTTGAGTTAGATTCAAAAGATACATCTGAAAGAGATCCAACGATTATTAAATATTCATTGGACATCACTATCGACAGCATCCGTGTTGCAAAACCAGTTAAATATGATTATAATCTACAACAGTCGCTTGCTTTATTTCCAAATGAAGCGCTACTGAAAGATTTAACATATTGCTCTGGGGTATACATTGATGCTACTATGATTGCTAAAGCATATCATAAAAATGGCACAGTCACTACTGAACGTTTATCTATTCCAAATATGATGATCTGCAAACTACCAACTATGGTAAATAGCAAATTGTGTAATATGTATAATAGATCAAGCGAATCGCTAATTCAATTACAAGAAGACCCATCCGATATGGGCGGTTATTTCGTAATCAAAGGCAATCAGTATATCATTATCAATATGGAAAGTATGAAGTACAATGAGAGTCGTGAGTTTGTAAATGATCATAAACATGAAGTGTGTCGTGCTGATATTATTTCTAAGCCAGGTGATGCATTCGAAAACTCGTACAATTTAGTACTAAAGCTTTTGGATAATGGATCTATTGTAATCAATATGAGTATGGCTGGATTTAAAGAAGTTGATATTCCATTCTTTGTGTTCTTTCGAGCGTTAGGAGTATTGTCAACAAAAGAAATCACTGAATTTATTACATATTCAACTAATAGTAAGGGTGATATTATCACAAAACAGATGTTAAATATTTTGAAAAAGAGTTTTACAAATATGTACCCTGACATTAATAACGTTCTCAAAAATGAAATTATGAAAAAGGCATCTAATACAAATGCAAGTGCATCAGTCAATAATATTTTGAACCAAGATGATGTCTTACGTCTGTTAACCAGATGCATTAAGTACTATGACTCTTATCGAGCCAAATTGAAATCAGCCACAGATAAACAAACAGAAGATGAACTCAATATTGAACGATTTCTAATGTCTAAGCTATTAATCAATATTGATTTGAAATTCTTGCCTCATATTGGCGTCAATGCCGAGTCTCGAGTAAAGAAAGCTGCTTATTTGGGTCATATGATTCATAGAATGTTATTAGTTCACTTAGAAGTACTACCATCTACTGATCGCGATTCGTATAAAAACAAACGCATTAATGATGCTGGTATGTCATATTCACGTGTATTCAAAACACAATTCAATTTTACAGTGGTACAAAAATTAAAGCGTCAGTTTATTAAAGACTTCCGCAACAATTCATTTGCTGATATTAACTTACAGTCACTATTCAAAAATGCAGTTAAGCCAGAAGAGTTTGAAAAAGCTCTAATGAATGCTATTGTATCTGGTGATAAAACACTTACTGTAAACAAATTGACATTCAAAAATCGACTTTCATCGCAACAATTACATCATAAAAATAAATTGAATGTGATCACAACATTGAAAAGCATTGATACTCCTAATAAGAGTAATAGTGCTAAGTCATCTGAGCGTGCTATTACATTACGTCAAGTCCATCCTACTGGTACTGGATACATTTGTGGTATCACATCTGCTGATACTGGCGTAAAGGTCGGCATGAGTAAACAGTTGAGTGTAAGTGCTGATATTGCAGCTGCTGCTTCAAGTGAAGTACTAAAGCATTTGGTATTAGAAGATAAACAATTGATTCCTATTGAAAAACTGTTCAAAGATATGACTCGTATTTCCAAGCAAAACTTACATAAAGTATTTGTTAATGGTGATTGGATCGGATGTGTAGAAGATTTTGAATTATTCCTACGTAGATACCGTCAAATGCGACGGGATGGAGAGATTCATTATCTAACTACAGTTTCGCATCATATTACATCCAATGAAGTACAATTCTGGGTCGACTCTGGTCGATTAGTGCGCCCACTTTTGATTGTACATAACAATATGGGAGAACCAGGATACACTCATGATAAATTTAAACAATGGATTGGATTCACTCAAGAGCATGTTAAACAAATCAAAAATAAAAAAATTGATATTGATGATCTAGTTCGTGAAGGTATTGTAGAATATATTTCGCCAGAAGAGCAAGAAAATGCATATATTGCATTCGAACATGACCATTTCAAAAAGCATGAAAATGATCCACTACATCGGTTTACTCATGTAGATATTCCACAGGGAATCATTGGATTAGTTGCACTTACAAGTGTGTTTGCTAATCACAATCAAGCTGCTCGTATCGTTTTCCAAACAAATCAAGTCAAACAAACAAATAGTTGGCCATTAAAAAATTGGTGCCATACTGCTCACAAAGATTTGTATGTACAAGCATATACTGAAAATCCATTAGTATCAACTATGGCTTATAATTATATTCCTCCTATGGGTACAAATGCAATTGTTGCTATTGCTATCTATGGTGGATATAATCAGGAAGATTCGCTTATTATCAACAAGGGATCAGTTGATCGTGGTATGTTTGATGCCGTACATATGACATTCGATAAAATTGAGTGTGAACAGAGTGAAATTATTTGTAAACCTGATCCATCGACTACATCAGATATCAAAAGTTATACCAATTACGAAAAATTAGTCAATGGTATTGTTCCAGAAGGTACTTTTGTTGAAGAAGGTGATTGTCTGGTAGGTAAAATTGCAAAACTTCCAAAGAGTGATGTTAAGGACCCTAATATCATTTATACTGATCGCAGCATGGTATACAAGAAAAAAGAACCTGCATATATTTGGAAGGTTATTCAAGCATCTAATAATGATGATAAAGAGATTGTAAAGATTGTATTCAAAACGTATAGACAGACAGAGCTTGGATGTAAGTTTTCAAATCGCGCAGGTTAACCTTTTGGCCTGTAAGAGGTAGCTCGATAAAAAGAGTCTTACTACCTAGTGAAACCAGATGTATGTTATAGTTGAAAATCAACTATGTCTGGTGGAGCGAGACAATTAAATTGCAGGAACCCCTTAAAGCTTATGATACCGTTTCATTGTCGAAAGACTTTGTAAACACTTTGGGTAGCGCCCAGAGGTATGGTAATAACTCATAAGATGAACAATAGGAAATCCGCAGCCAAACCACTAAGGTAGTTTACTACTATGTGGGAGGTTCAACGACTATAATGTGTCGGTCTCTCAATTGAGAGGCTTAATGGATAGTCTACTCCCCTGTGAAAGCAGGAATAACTGTAGGGATTAACACTCTCGAATGTTATTGATAGCTATGGACCAAACGTCTGTAGCTTGAGGTATTAACGCAAAAAGGAGTTTCTGGATTTCTGTACTCAGAAACTGATATGCCAACAACAAAGGAGGGTATCAAACCTGATATGATCTTTAATCCATTGTCGCTTATTACACGTATGACAACAGGGGTTATCTTTGAAGGAATGCTTTCAAAATTGAGTGCTCATACAGGAACTACAGCCGAAGCGACCATGTTCAAAAAGATTGATACAGATAATATTGCAGAGATGCTTGCATCGCATGGATTCAACCGTAATGGAACTGAACGTTTATACAATGGCATGACAGGTCAATATATTGATTGTGAAATTTTCATGGGACCCATCTACTATCAAACGCTACAAAAGTATACAACCGATACAATTGCAAGTAACTCTTGGAGTCCAACTGATGCACTTACTCGACTAGCCTTACAAGGTAAATCGATTAATGGTGGCGTACGTTTAGGTTCTATGGAAACCAGTTGTATGAGTGTCTCTAGTATCAATTTCTTGAATGAAAAGATGACTAAACATGCTGATGGTATTGATGTATATGTTTGTAACCGATGCGGGCAACGAGCGTCTGTTAATGAAGCGCAGCAGATTTACCGATGTTTAGAATGTTTAGATGAAGCTCGCATTTACAAAATTAAATCGACTCACACTAGTAGTCTGTTCTTGAATGAATTACAGGCAATGTCTGTAGGAGCGCGTATTCGATTGAAACCGGCCACATACGAACGAGTAGAGATGGCATAAAAAACATGCATATGATTTATATTTTTTTGATATTTCTACCTAGATATTCTACAGACTATTGGAAGCTACAATTGTCATAAATATAAATTATGTTTCGTATTATAGATAATATTTACTTAAGTAATCTACAAGATGCATTGAATGGTGGGTTAATTATTAAAAATAAAATTAATATTGTTATCAGATTATCTGAAGATGATATGCATCCACTAGTTGAGTACTATGAAAATATGACTCCTCCTATTAATAACATCGATTATTATAATTATGTACTAGAAGACAATTGTTTATATGCAAATGAAATCATTCAATACTCTAAAGAAATATTGAATTTGATTGGGTTAAATTCCGATAAAAACATTTTAATTCATTGTAATGAAGGACAGTCTAGAAGTGTATCTGTAATTATTTACTATTTAATGAAAAAGCATAATTATACATTTGACGATGCCTTGGAGTATATTAAAAAAATCAAAGCAGATGCAAAACCAAATTCAGCTTTTCAAAAAAAGTTACGCAATCTATAAAGTCATACGCATACGTTTAACAGAAATAATTGATTCTAATAGTCGATTGATTTCGCAGTAAAATTGCATTATCTCCTGATTAGTTAGTGCAAAAATATGATTAGTAGTAACATCTTGCATATTGGTAGGTAAGATACTATGCGCATATAGAAATGCATTTTTTGCAAAACTCATAGAGAGACTAGAGCCAAAATAAACATCATTATCGGAAAACAATTCACATGGTTTATTTTTTAGATATAATTCAGATAGCTTTGAATGTAACTCATTAATACACTCATCAGCAGATTCATAATTTAGATAATGATTATAAGTTGTACGCAATATACATAAATTTTTATGTTGTATAGTTATTAACAATGAATATTTATCATTGTTAATGCTAAATTCAAGTGATAGTTTCATAGTAGTATATTAAATTATTAGTTGCTTTAATTGCTTAAAATTGATTTTTTTGATAATAAAATATACTTGAATACAAATAATGTCGTCTAAACAGTTTTTTGAAGTATTTGATCAGATTAAAGATGACGAAAGTAGAATTGCTTTTATGAAATTTGCCAAACAGTATGGTCACAACTATGCAATGGAATCGCAACCAGATCGCATCATTCAATACTTTTACCATAGTAACTACTCACCAGAAATAATTGCAGAAACCTTTCTAGAGTGCTTTGGAGAGATTATTATCTGTAGAGAACAAATATACCAACAAGCCATAAACCGACAAGTTCCATACCATTTTATTGATTACGGTATTACTTTAACTGATTGTATGAATGATCATATGGATGATAGTAGCACAGATCATCCATCCATATATTCAAATTTATTTACCCGAATATATGATTTAATAATAGCACTAGAGGATATTGGAATATTGAATGCGGATGGATATCCAGATAACTTTCAAAACCTATACAAATTGGACCCCATATATGCTGAAATAGATGATCTTATGATGCAAAATCATAATCATAATCGCAATGTGAATACACTATTCCAATGGAATGTTAGAGCCAATTAAAATCTTACTCTTGCATTATCTTTAGCTTCTTGCTCACGCTGTTGTTTTTTTAAATTCGGAATAGATTTTTGATAGAATGGTAATAAAAATCGTTTATATCCAGTATTAATTACTTCATCATTTTGAGCATAGTAATTAATATCATCATCATAGATGGGAGTTAATTTTAAATGCGGTCCTTTAGATGATGCATAATCATTTGCAAACCCAAGTACTCGCCAAATAGTGCCTGCTTTTGGATGATTACTATGCGAATTTAAGCTAGCGTAAACAACTAATCGTCTATTATTAAATTCACAATCTCTTGCAGGATACCAAAGACCTTCTTGAGCATGAGCAGAAAAGAAAATAAATTCAGGTCTTTCTGTTTTTAAATCATGTAAAATAATTATTCGCTCAGTATCTTTAGGATGGTATCCCAGACTGTCATTTCGAATTGATATAGAATTTAATCCAATAGCTCCATTTTCAGCATAAAAGATTTCATAAGTAACTCGATGGTATAGTTTGCCTTTATAAGCATATGTATCAATTTTATAATAAACTGGATATTGGGGTGCTTCTGATTTTAATTTTTTATTGGTTGGAAAAAACTTTTCATTTTCATGTAGCCGTAATTCAATGTCAATTTTATTTGCAATATTCATCTTTGATATGTTGTAAATAAAATTAATGTATATCAAAAAAAATATAATAGTTTATAAAATAAATTAGGGTACTACTATATGCTCTCTATATACAATTTCACTTCCTCTTTCTTTATATGCTTTGATGCGTTCCTTATGCTGATTTTTAATCGGCATTTTCATATCTATAATATCAATTATTTGACGCTCAATAGTTTGATCAGATCCTAATCGAAATACACGATTAATAATTTGTTTCATATTAGATCTTCTTGGGGTAGTTAATACCAAACAATCCATTTTTTTAATAGAAACGCCTGTAGAACTATACTGATAAGTAGTAAATACAATATTTGAAATATCATTTGCAGTTTGAATTGTTTCATCAGTAGAACCACCATATAATATGATTTTTTTATCAGCTTCCGGCATCGATAAACATACATTATTACTATTTGGTTCATTCAAGATTGTATCATACAACTGCTCTAAATGTGATCGTCGATCACTAAAAACAAATACATAATAACCATTTTTAGCAAGTTTCATAATCTCATTAATTAGTAATTGATTTCGATTTGGATCGTTTACCAAAGACTCAATAATAGATTGATAGTCCATCATACCATCATCGCGTATCTTAAATTCCACATGATCATCATGCCCATGGTATTTAATTAATGTTGCTTTTGATTGAAATGCATCTTGGGCAGGTGAATAGTTATCTAAATCATCAGCATCAATAATAGGACCTAACCAAGCTGTATGGATGCGATCTAATTTATCTTCACGGATATCAGGAGTAGCACTAAGACCAATAGTAAAACGTGAATGTATTCGTTTAAATGCCTTCCGAAATTCTTTTGATACATACATTTGAGACTCATCAAAAATAGTTAATCCTATCTTTGAAAACAATTCATCTACCGACACAGTAGTGGATTGTTTAATATACTTAACAGTTTTTCCGATATTTGGCAAAGGCAACTTTTGTTTTACTTCAAACTCAGTTAAATCAGAAACAGTATTAATGATACCCACGATAATATCCCCATCTACTTTATGTTTACCATATAGCTGACCAATAGTTGCAGTAGGAAAGTATTCTGTTAAAATTTTAACCCATTGATTCAACATATATGTATTTGGAACTATTATCAATGTTTTGCGTTTGATTTTACCTATAAGATCCATAGCAATAAAACTTTTACCGCATCCTGTCATCACTTTTAAGGTTGCGCCTGAGTATCCAGAAGTGTTGTTTTTAAATAGATCAATTACATGCTTTACAACAATTTGTTGATTAGGATTGCTAATTCCAGTATACTTATGGTACATACGTTCACCTACAGATAAGTCGACAGTAACATTATTTACATATTTTTTTGCTTTCAACATATCTAAACAAAATTTAGGTAGCTCTAGAACATTACCATTTTTAGTTTTTACAATATTGAATATAGCTGTCTTTTGTGGTATCTTTGTGATACGATCAACAGTTGAAATTGTTAAATTTTTTTTTAATTTAAGCAATGATTCATTACCGAATAACTCAATAAATTTATTAATATCTAGAGCAATACCTCTTTCACAGATAAAAGCGTCCATTGTTATATCTCCGATATATATTAATCCAATAAACAACTCTAATTAAACATTAATTTTATTTTGTAGGCCCACTAGACATCGGTGGATTACTAGCTGTTGGTGGACCAGTGGGTATTGGAGATGGTGCGCTTATCGAAGGTCCACTAGGCATTGGAGATGGTGCGCTTATCGAAGGTTCGCTAGACATTAAAGGAGGTCCGGTAGACATCGGAGTACTGATCGCCGGTAATTCTAATGATGTTTTTGTAGCAGCGCTCGCTGCTCTTCTTTTATTAAGACCAATTCCAATCATTACAATTGCAAATAAAATTGCTACTATAATTCCAAGAATTGCGCCTATACCCATACCACTACTATCATCAGTGGTAGCGGCTTGTTGGGTAGGTCCATTTGAACCAGTTGGATTTGCATCAACTGGACCTGCTTGATTAGATCCAGTCTGTATTGGTTTATCTGGGGTTACTTCTACTAATGGCGGGCATCCATTTTTTAAATAATTTGCATGCTTTTGATTATCAGTACACCATTTAGTTCTAATATCTACTAATTCTGGATATTTAATTGTATTTGTCGTTGGATTTAATGTTGAGTCTTTAGTGCAATCGGGGCCAAAAATATTTTCGGCTTTACTACAATAATCAATTGCTCCAGTTTTGCATGCATCTTTAATATTTTGAGGAGCATTAACATTATTACAAATATCTAAACAATTGGATCCACTAAACAGTTCTACTCTTGAAGTAAATTTATTTTTACTACCGCCAATAACATGGTTACTAAAAGAAGATTTTGTTGGATAACGTAGCTTTCCATCAGAACATGTTTTAACCCCAAAAGTATTATTACATGTTGCTGCGATAGTTTTTGCATTATCAGCACTAAATAATCCAGATAGACCATTTAATTCACCGCTAGGATTACTATTACCAACTAAAATCGCATAGATCTGACTATCAGTAAATCCTTGCGGGTTGCCTACAATACCATTTTTAGACATAAAGTTTCCAACAATAACATTTGCAGTATTGCGGTTATTACCGAATCCACCACTTGCGGTATATGCTTTAATAATATTATTATAGTTAACATCGGTTTTCATAGTATCTAATCCAGATCCAATTATTGCCACATCGCAAACGGCATTTGGGTAAGCTGCTGAGGTATCAGTTGCTACTAACGCATTGTATTCAGTAATGCATGTATTTAAATTTTTACCACACATCGATTTAAAATCAGTGTCCGCAAGAGTCTTTTTAAGCTCACGGTTATATTTGATTAATGCAGCATCGTCAATTAAACGATATACTAATACATTTCCTGGTTTTGTGTTATCCATAGTCCAAATTTGTCTTTCATACGGCGATGATGCAGATGTAATTAATGGAAGAATTGAATCAGTAGGATCTCGAGTTTTAACTAAATCTTCATGAGTAAGTGGAATCAATTGTTTTGGAAAATTAATATCTAATGTACCTAAAAAGTATTTCCATAGATTACTATCAGGACTAAATGTATTTGGATCCTTTGGATCCTTTGGAGTACCTTTAGCTTTTAATTTATTCGTATCAAACGATGGTAACCATCCAATAATGATGCCATTACTATTTCTATAATAAATTAATCCCATTGACGGTGGTGATGGGTATGTAATATCAGTACGTGGGGTAAGTGCATCTAATTTTGCAGCTCGTTGGTACATTGGAAACCATAATGATTTATCAATTCGATTAGTATTGGTAATAATTGCTCCAGAAAATGTTTTATAATTTTTTAATTCATTACTAGTCCAAACAGGGCTCCAAATTCCATTAAATCTGAGTAATACCACAATACCATTATTATCAATTGTTAATACAGTTGGATCAGTCGAACCACTAGTACCAGTATTCCAAATAGGGCTTCCATTATGGTAGATAACTACATTACCATCAGATTGAATAGCTAATGTAGAATTTGGTTTTTGACTAGTTGCACTATTCCAAACAGCGGGAGTGCCGGTAATATTTTGACGTGCAACTAAATTACCATCTGGTTGAAATATTAAATAGTATTTTCCATCTGGAGAGTATCGTAATGCACCTTCTCCAGATAAATAATCAGTTTTATGCGCAAATGTACGAATATTATCATATACTTGACCATCTAATGAAGGGTTTGATGTAGTATAAAATTTACGTAAATATAATAATTGAGCTTCCGTTAATGAATTTGCATTTTTAGCAATGGTATCGCGAATAGTATTGAATAAGGTATCAATAGATTTAATAGAGGCGGTTTCGGTAATTCCATATGCTCCAGTATAATTAACACTACCTGTAGTTCCAGTAGCAACGCCATCAAATGCATAAGCAAAATTTGGGTCTAATGTTAATAAACTTGTTTCAACCTCACTTAATCCAGATGGTTTAACGACGGCACATAAATTTCTTTCAGGTGTATTAGATGGATTTGCACAAATACGTGTTCTGATATCAAAATCAATTACTCGCTTAAGTGATGCTGGTAGTGTACTATTTTGCGATCTTAATGCCATTGTTTTACAAGTAGCGTTATTTAACCAACGGTCACCACGCATACAATAATTGGTGGCAATTAATCGTCCATTAGCGCTATTCATATCATTAACATCATTACTATCGTTTACATTGTTATAACCTTTAGATTTGGCGGTTGACATAAAGTTAGATGTCAAAAACTCATAAATTGTATCAATATTATTTTGATAATCACCAATAATCCATAACACTTGTTGCATATTAGTAGCTCCAAATTTATACATAGTACCATCACTATCGGTGTACATTAAGAAAGGATTTCGGTAACACCAATTTTTAGATTCAGATACTTGTTTAGTGAGATCTACAATTTGCTTTAAGTCTACCATTCCGGTACCATCAGTCTTAATATATTTCCAACCATGGATGCACTCTAAATCATATTTGTTTTCAGTATCTTTCCATTGACTAGCACCACTTTCAGTTACGTAACCTACTTGATCGGAACCAAGTTTATCCATACGACCAGCATTTACAGCCATAATAGTACCTCCATTATTGACAATAACTCGATAATCACTCATTGCAAAATAAATGTTACCAGCTGTGTTACTAGCAGAAATAATATCAAATGGTAAGTATTGTTGCCCTCCATTATTAAAATCATTATTGCTAGAATTAGTATAACTATTGATAAGCTCTACTGCCTTTCTATTGGTTGTGCAATTTAAAATTGCATACAATTGTCGGTCAGATAATCCAGAAAAGTCCTTTGTATTTTTTGGAGACAATGAATTTCTAAAATTACTACTAATAATAATCGCTCTGTTACGAATATCATCCGATTTAAAAGTAGGCGCATTTCTTTTGAAAACAGCGTAAAGATACTTTCGACCGTTTTGGTTACGCCATAAATACATTGGTTCTTTAGTATAACCAGCAGGCGCTGATAAATTAATTACAGCTTTCCAAGTATTTTTTCCCCCGGTACCATAACTGTTATCATCATTTTCATTTGTACTACATCTAAAGATAGTATTTCTAGAATCATTTTCAGTATCTCCATAATTTTCATATAATCTGCCATTTGCACCGTTTTCATTCAAATCTCGCATGTAACCAGTACCATTATTATTTGTCCAATATTCATCTTTTATAATAGGATATGTATTAATATTACCATTTGAATTAACGCATTGAAAGATATAATTTGGTTTAGAAATCGATTGAGAACAACTTTTATGAAAACTAGGAGGAGCACTACTATGATCACCAAAACTATCTAAGGTTGATTTATAATTAATATCGCCATACATACCAGCATTTTTTGGATTTCCAGCAACTACAATATTTCCATCTGGTTGTATAGCAACATAACATGTAGGAGTAACATCTGGACGAACCGCCCAAGATTTTGGCTCTAACATTTTAGCTTTACATTTATTTATGTCGTCATCAAGGATAGGAAACTCCCATACATTTAAATTTCCACCATGAGTTAAATGTAATTTAAACTTATAATCCTTGGAGTAAATAAATTGACCTGCTGGAAGAATAGATCCTTTAGTTAATGTATTAGTACAGTAGTACTGCATATCATTACTAGTAAGTACTCTCTGAGATGAAGGGTCAATAATTTGAGCAATCATTTCTGAAAATTCAGCAGATTTACATAAATATGAATCTAATTTAGATGGATCAGCCATAACACCACCGTGCATGTAATAATCAAATTCAGTCAAATACATTAATTTATAATAGCGAGAGCCAGTTCCACCATTACCGTCACTTGAAGCTACTAACCAATTAGACCAATGATACATATCATTATGATCAGGCATTCGATAACCTAATCGAATTTGTAGATGGTCAATAATATCAGTAGTGTAAAACAATGCTGATAACTCAGTCATATTAGCATCGTAATCATCTTTCTTATTAGGGTAATTAGCTAGATTCTGTTCAATACCACTCCAATAATCATTATTTTTGTGCGATGTATTAGCCCACGATACTGGACCACAAAAAGCTAATCCACGTTTATCAGATATATAAGCATTACATGCAGTCAACTCCGAAAATTTAATTTGGGTGCCAGGAAGTTTTAAATTTCTATGAAAATTCATATGCATTGGTTGATGGCTTCCATAATAATCATTACTAGTTTCGGCTATAGTTGTATCTGCCTTTAAATTTAAAGCATTAAATTTATAGTAGTCTAATGACATCACTACGGGATCCAATTTACGACCAGGAAGTGAATTAAAATCCATACCAATAGCAATTACATCGATAACTTTGTGACCATTAGAAATATCAGTTTTTCCACTATTTAACTTCAATACATCCCGAATAGTCATTCCATTAAGATAAGTATATATTTCAGAAATATTCTTACACTTATTTCCGGCCCCGCCATCGCCACTGGCTTTAACGTATTGCTTAAGTACTTCAGTTGATAGATATGGCATTGTAATTTACAATATCTAATTTCACTTATATATATGGTACTATTGAAACTACATATTGCTATTAAAATTGATTTTTTTTGATATAAAATATAAACTACGATGCCTCGATATTGTAAAGCAATTGATTGTACTAAACGATCATCATATGGATTACCAGATGACAAAAAAGCTACCTATTGTAAATCACATGCATCAGATGAT